>Ga0315284_10000074_pt1 | contig 136101 bp, 96 predicted proteins | sample YL17G09_16_MG_FD_203696 | JGI IMG/M metagenome (GOLD analysis project Ga0315284, IMG submission 203696) | Sediment microbial communities from Yellowstone Lake, YNP, Wyoming, USA - YL17G09_16 | ecosystem: Environmental > Aquatic > Freshwater > Lake > Sediment | place: USA: Wyoming | collected... | reverse complement strand
CATTTGACAGAACATGGTCGCGCGGTTGCCGGCGTAGCTCAGTTGGTAGAGCAGCTGATTTGTAATCAGCTGGTCGTCCGTTCAAGTCGGTCCGCCGGCTATTTGTGGATGGGTGCCCGAGTGGCTAAAGGGAGCAGACTGTAAATCTGCCGGCGAATGCCTACGGTGGTTCGAATCCATCCCCATCCAGAATAATGTATATTGCTTTGAGTTAGGCGTGATGTTTGGACTCGGGCTCATCCTTGAAAATATCCTGCGGGAGTAGCTCAGTGGTAGAGCCTCAGCCTTCCAAGCTGGTTGCGCGGGTTCGAGTCCCGTCTCCCGCTTGCTCATTAGAGTAGTTTTGCTTTTTGTTTCTTGACAGCTTAATGTTCCTTAATCTCATTTAATACTTGCTCTGAATTGTATTCCTGAAAAAAATTAGACAAGTGAAATGCAAGTGTAATGAGATAATCGCATCGGGGTTTGCCCGTGTAGCTCAGTCGGTAGAGCACTTCCTTGGTAAGGAAGTGGTCACCGGTTCAACTCCGGTCGCGGGCTTGATTATTGATGAATTCCGGTACTTTAGTCCGGTTCATATATGAAATTTTGTAATCGTATAAAAACCAAGGAGGCCATGACTCCATGGCTAAGGAGAAATTCGAGCGAAAGAAACCGCATGTAAATGTGGGAACGATAGGTCATATAGACCATGGTAAGACGACGCTGACGGCGGCGATAACGTTGACCTTGTCGAAGATGGGACTGGCGAAGTACACGAGTTTCGATGAGATTGACAAGGCACCGGAAGAGAAAGCGCGAGGTATTACGATTAACACGGCGCATATCGAGTACGAGACGAAGAACCGTCACTACGCGCACGTTGATTGTCCGGGTCACGCTGACTATATCAAGAACATGATAACCGGCGCTGCGCAGATGGACGGAGCGATTCTGGTGGTATCGGCGCCTGATGGTCCTATGCCTCAGACACGTGAGCACGTGCTGCTGGCGCGTCAGGTTAACGTACCCGCGATAGTGGTCTATCTGAACAAGTGCGACATGGTTGACGATCCGGAGTTATTGGAACTCGTGGAGTTGGAGTTGAGAGACCTCCTTACGAAATATGATTTTCCCGGAGATGAGATACCGATAATTCGCGGAAGCGCGTTGAAGGCTTTGGAGGGAGATGAGACCGAGCAGCAGAACCTGTTGAAGTTGATGGACGCAGTGGATAACTATATCCCGACACCGGTACGCGAGAAGGACAAGCCGTTTTTGCTTCCGGTTGAGGATGTATTCACGATAACGGGACGCGGTACTGTGGCGACGGGACGAGTTGAGCGCGGGCAGATAAAGACCGGCGACAAGGTCGATATACTCGGATTGCGCGAGCAGAAGACGGAATCCGTGGTAACGGGAGTTGAGATGTTCCGCAAGATACTCGATTACGGCGAGGCTGGCGACAATATCGGGGTACTGTTGCGAGGCGTTGAGCGGAAGGATATCGAGCGCGGGATGGTTGTCGCGTGGCCCAATTCGATCAATATACACACTAAGTTCGATTGCGAGGTGTATGTATTGAAGAAGGAGGAGGGTGGACGACACACACCGTTCTTCAAGGGATACCGTCCGCAGTTCTTCTTCCGAACGACTGATGTCACGGGTGAAGTGCATTTGCCTGAGGGAGTGGAGATGGTGATGCCGGGCGACAATATCACGTTAGCGGTCGAGTTGATTTCGCCGATCGCGATGGAGGAGGGATTGCGATTCGCAATCCGCGAGGGCGGCAAGACAGTCGGCGCCGGCGTCGTCACTAAAATAAAAGCATAGATAGATTGATTTTAAAAAATAGGAACAGTACCAAAGTAGAGAGTATGAGTAAGATGCATGTTGTAGAACGAATGAATAATCAAGATCCTTGTGGACTGTCCCCGTTTTGTATATTAAAGAATGGTGAAATGAATGGCCAGGAAAAGAAGAAGAGCCAGATCAAAAAAAGATGATGACATTCTAACTGTGGTTGAAAAGCAGGAAACATCGGAAGAAACCGAAGTGTCTGATGAAAAACCGCAGGAGAGTGCCACTAAAAAAGAAGCAACCATAACTAAAACAGCTCCGAAAGCAGCTCCCACCAAGCCGGTTGCAAAAAAAGGACCCACAAGCGGGCAGAGAATGGGAAGCTTTCTAAGAGATGTAAGGGCGGAAATGAAAAAGGTTACCTGGCCGGACAGGGAGAGAACTACTCAATCAACCGGCGTTGTTATATTTACTTTGCTGGTTTTAAGCGGATTAATGGCATTCTTTACTTTTTTATGCACTGAATTCGCACAGTACTTTTTTGGTTCTGCGAGAGGCGGCGGGTAGGAACTGTTGAAAAACCCACTGGGATCGCGGACATCCTTGTCCGCTATTGGCAGGAACTGGGTAATAATGCGGACAAGGATGTCCGCGATCCTTAAGTAAGAACATTTATTAACAGTTGGTATAAGAGTAAAAAATTAAATGTCGTGGTATATAGCTCATACTAAATCAGGGTCGGAGAATAAGGTGGCGAAAGCAATAGAACGCCAGGCTGAAATCCGGGGGTTGAAGCATCTTATTTTCCGGATACTGGTTCCAACGGAGGAACGTCTTGAAGTAGTTAAAAATCAGCGACGTCCCGTTAAGCATAAAGTCTATCCCGGTTATGTTTTCATCGAGATGGAGCTTACCGATGAGACATGGTCGCTGGTTAAGAACACGGAGGGTGTAACGCATTTTGTAGGTTCAAGCGGTAAAGAACCTGTACCGGTCAGAGAGGGCGAGATGCAGACAATTCTGAAAAGAATGGGAATGGACACTGGTCTACCGGTAATTGACCTTGAAGCCGGAGACCATGTGCGGGTTCTTATAGGACCGTTTGCAGATTTCACAGGCGTTATACAGGAAATTGATTTTGAGAAACAGAAGACAAAGGTCATGCTGTCTGTTTTTGGTCGGGACACACCAGTTGAATTTGATTTCAACCAGGTAGAGAAAAGCACAGATGAATAAACCAAGGTCGGAGTTCAGAATATAAAGCATTTGGAAACTTAACTAATCTGGTGAATTGCAATTATGGCTGATAGGAAACCTGTAAAGAAAGTAAGACTTCAAATCGAAGCGGGAAAAGCATCGCCTGGTCCTCCAGTTGGACCGGTTCTTGGTCAGCATGGTGTCAACATCCCGCTTTTCTGCCAGCAGTATAACGAGCAGACAAGAGAAATGATGGGCAGCATCGTTCCTGTTGAGATTCATATTTTCGAGGATCGCTCATTCACCCTTGTTTTAAAATCTCCGCCCGTGAGCGATCTGTTAAAGAAATACGCGAAAGTAGAGAAAGGCGCGGGTAATCCGTTAAAAAACAAAATTGGCAAGATAACGAGAGCGCAGATCGAAGAGATTGCGAAAATCAAAATGAAAGACCTGAACGCGTATGATCTTGAGGGCGCCTGCAGGATTGTCTCCGGAACCGCTCGTTCAATGGGCATATTGGTCGAAGGTTGATGTGCACATATTGAATTTATTGTCTTAAGCAATCTAACATCAAGTACGGATATAAAGGTTTTGAAGATATGGCTGGACACGGTAAGAAATATAAGGAAGTTGTAAAGTTGTATGACATCGACAAGTTCTATAGCTGGGAAGATGCCATTTCACTTATTACAACAACAAATCCGAGCAAGTTTGATGCTACGGTAGAACTTTCCATTTGCACAGGACTGGATACTCGCCATGCCGATCAGCAGATTCGAGGTTCCACACCGCTTCCGAAGGGAATAGGCAAAACCGTTCGAGTCGCCTGTTTCGCCATGGGGGAACAGGAGCTGCAGGCGCGAGAAGCCGGTGCCGATATAATCGGTCAGGAGGACCTCGCTGAAAAAATAACTGGTGGATTCAGCGATTTCGATGTTGTCCTTGCAACCCCTGAGTTGATGAAGGTGGTAGGGAAGTTAGGGCGAGTCCTCGGTCCTCGAGGTCTCATGCCGAATCCCAAAACAGGCACTGTCTCATCTAATATCGCTGAAACAATACGAGAATACAAGTCAGGCAAGGTGAATTACAGGGCTGATGCGGGAGGAGTTATTCATACTGTAATCGGCAAGACTTCTTTTTCACCGGATGACTTGAAAGAGAATTTCCTTGCGTTGTTTAAAGCTATTATCAAAGCCAAGCCACCCGGATGCAAAGGCATATATATCAAAAAATTATTTATCTCATCCACCCAGGGACCATCGATCAAGGTGGATATCAAATCGATTCCAGCATAGTCGCTTGCTGATTGCTTGTGACATTCAATCGGAGATGAAATAAATGCCGACAACAGAGAAAATTGAAAAAACACAGGATTTAGTGGAAGCTTTGAAGAAAGCTCAGATCGCTTTTGTCGCTGAATATCAGGGTCTGACAGTTGCCGATGTTTCCAGCTTACGGCGAGAGTTGAAAAAGAACCAATCCGAGATGAAGATTGCCAAGAACACACTTGCGAAACGAGCTGTCAAGGAAGCCGGATACGCCCAGCTTACAGAGCATTTGAAAGGTCCAATTGCGTTTTTCCTTGGTTATGATAGTGCGGTAAGCGCTCCTAAAATTGTGTTCGCTTTTGCCAAGGACAATGAAAGTCTCATATTAAAAGCCGGTTATTACGCCGGAAAACTTTTGCGACCTGAAGATATAGAGGCTTTGGCAAATCTTCCATCGATGACAGAACTGCAAGGTATGCTGTATCGAATACTCTCAGCGCCTTCGAGGAATTTCCTTATGATAATTCAGGCTCCGCTTAGAGAGCTTATTCTCACCCTTGAGGGTCTCGCGAAGAAAAAGTCTGAATCGGAAAGTTGATTTAAATATGCTTTACGGGGTGAAATCTCCCCGGCGGATGTTGGGCTGCGAAAGATTGAAATATAGTGTTAACTTGAATTGTCGCTTCGAAGTAATGATGTACAAGCTCGAGAGGATTAATTTCCTCTATGTATATGTGTCTATGATTTTCAAGTTTCGAGGTGAAAGAGATTATGAGTATTAATGAAATAATCGCGGAGATTGAGAAGCTGACGGTTCTGGAGCTGAATGAGCTGACCAAAACTATTCAGGAGAAATGGGATATCGATACGGCGATGATGGCAGCTCCGATGGCCGCAGCGGGTGCTCCCGCAGCGGCAGCAGTCGTTGAGAAAACCAGGTTTGATGTGATTCTCAAATCCGGGGGCGACACCAAGATTCAGGTCATCAAAGTCGTTCGTGAGATTATCCCGAATCTCGGATTGAAAGAAGCCAAAGCGCTTGTTGATGAGGCGCCCCAGACCATTAAAGAGGGGATTCCCAAAGAGGAAGCCGAGCAGATTAAACAGAAAGTCGAATCTGTCGGCGGAACTGTTGAAATCAAATAAAAATCGAAACCGAACCGGGTTTGTTTTCGAACCGATTCTGTTGAGAATATTTCTTATCTCCGGATTATTTATTATCCAGAGGTAATACCCGTAAGGGGATTCGATGCCGAACGGGAAAAGGATTATACAGCTCGCTGTATATCCATCACAACTGAATATTGTTCTCTTGTGCTCCGCTTTATTGCGGAGTTGACGGGTGTATCATCCGAGTTCGCTTGAATGAGCGTGAGCTATTAACAGTATGCTTCGCAATCATATTAAGGGTTTCCCAGTTTAAGACCGTATCTTTAGCGGATTGGTCTTACTATGTCTTTTTATCGGGATATTCCTGAAAAACGATGATTACACCTCGAAAAACTCTATCAAAAGGCCGGCACAAGCTGGTAATTATTAAAACCAATTGAATCTTGCGAAAGGTTTAAGAGCCTTTTAAAGAGCGAATATTTTAAAAACAAGGAGTAAATATCATGGGGAAAATGACCGCAGCAGTCCTTAAGAGAACCATCAAAGAGATGACTGAATCGGCAGGTGGGGCAAAAGAAAAAAAGATTGCCATGCCATTTATAGATTACTCCAGCATACCCCAGGTATTTGAAGTGCCTCGCCTGATTGATATTCAGATCGAAAGTTACGACTGGTTTATCAAAGAGGGTTTGAGAGACCTTTTTGAACGAGTATTTCCTATCAAAGGCTATTCTGATAACCTTGAACTGGAATTCATCGATTACTTCATCGATGACCCCACTGTCAGCGTTGATGAATGCAAGAACAGGGATATGACATTCCAGGCTCCGCTTCGGCTCAGGCTTCGACTCAACAACAAGTTGAATAACACGATGGTCGAATCGGATGTATTTCTCGGTGACCTTCCACTAATGACCAAAACCGGTACTTTCGTTATTAACGGCGCTGAGCGTGCGGTTGTAAGCCAGTTGGTAAGATCACCCGGTGTTTATTTCATGGAAAAACCAACTCAGAAAGAATCCCGCTCTTTCTATGCAAGGGTTATTCCAAACAGGGGCGCGTGGATCGAGGTTGAGTTCGAACAGGGCGGTATAACGATAGCCCGTCTCGATAAAGTCAAGAAAATCTATGTCACAACGCTGCTTCTCGCTCTGGGTTTCCAGATTGATACACAGAAATGGGTTATCAAACATGAACCGATAGAAATGATTATCGAACCGCGTTTTTCGGATGTTAAGGGGATGAAACCTCCGCAGGACATTAAAGATCCATCGACGGGTAAAATCCTTGCAGTTAAGGGGCAGGAGATTTCAGAGGAAGTCGCAGAAAGAGTAGTTGCAGCCTTTGGTAACGAGGTAATCCACTTCGCGTTTCCTATTAAAGACCTTCCCATGAACGATAACCTTGTTGAAACATATAAACAGGCGGGTATTGAAACCGAGAAAGAGGCACTGATCGATATTTATAAAAAACTCAGACCGGGCGATCCTCCCAACCTTGAAACCGCTCGCAACCTTATTGAAGGAAGATTTTTCGATGAGAAAAAATACGACCTTTCACCGGTCGGACGATACAAATTAAACAAAAGGTTGGGAATCGAGAAACGCTATGGCATGGAAATACCTTATGCCATACGTTTTCTCACGAAGATAGACCTGATCGAAACGGTACGCGAGCTTTACAATTGTACTGAGACTAATGATGACATAGACCATCTTGGAAATCGCCGTGTCCGAAGTGTCGGCGAATTGATTCTGAATCATTTCAGAAAAGGCTTATTAAGAATGGAAAGAGTCGCGAAGGAGCGCATGGCGACCCAGGAGGCCTCGAGACTCACTCCGCAAGCGTTGATTAATACCAGAAGCGTAGTCGCTGTACTGAAAGAATTCTTTGGATCATCCCAGTTGAGCCAATTTATGGATCAGACCAATCCTCTTGCCGAGTTGACTCACAAGAGACGACTCTCAGCTCTCGGTCCCGGTGGACTTTCCAGAGAACGAGCCGGTTTCGAGGTACGAGACGTTCATCACTCGCATTATGGACGAATATGCCCGATTGAATCACCGGAAGGTCCGAACATCGGGCTTATCGGCTCACTTGCCTGCTATGCGAGGATCAACAAGTTTGGATTTATCGAGACGCCTTACCGAATAGTTAAAAATGGAAAAGTCACAGATCGGATTATTTACCTGTCTGCTGATGAAGAGGACCATTTCAATATTGCGGGTGCGAACGCTGAACTCGATAAAAGCAATCGTTTCGCCGAAGAACGAGTGACTATTCGTTACCGCGACAGAATATTGATACAGCCGAGAGAGGATGTTGAATACATGGATGTGTCACCTATGCAGCTTGTGTCTCCGACTACCGCATTGATACCTTTCCTCGAGCATGATGATGCCAACCGCGCTCTTATGGGTTCCAACATGCAGCGTCAGGCTGTCCCGCTTATGCAACCCGAAGTTCCACTTGTTGGTACCGGTCTTGAGCAAAAAATCGCGCTTGATTCGGGTGTTGTTGTGCTGGCGAGGAATAACGGACGGGTTATCGAAGTTCAAAGCGATAAGATTGTACTCGAGATCAAGGATGGCAAAAAAGATATTTATGAGCTTCAGAAATTCAAACGCTCCAACCAGGGAACCTGCATGAACCAGAAACCACTGGTGGATTTATATGAGGAAATAAAAGAGGGTCAGCCGATAGCCGATGGTTTCAGCATTGAAAATGGCGAGCTCGCACTCGGAAGAAACATCCTGGTCGCTTTCATGCCGTGGCGAGGATACAACTTTGAGGATGCTATTCTCCTCAGCTCAAGGCTTGTCGAGGATGACACTTATACATCGATACATATCGAAAAATATGAATGTGAAGCGCGAGATACGAAACTCGGTCCCGAGGAAATCACAAGGGATATCCCACACCTCGGTGAAACTCTTCTGCGTAATCTTGATGAATACGGCGTGATAGCGATTTCAACTTCTGTCAAGGCGGAGGATATCCTTGTCGGCAAGGTTACACCGAAAGGTGAAACTGAACCGACTCCTGAAGAGAAGCTCCTGAGAGCGATTTTCGGAGAGAAATCTCTTGACGTCAGGAACACATCGTTAAAAGTGCCGCACGGTGGCAAGGGTAAGGTAATCGATGTCCGAAACTTCTCACGTGAAGCTGGCGATGAACTCAGCCCGGGCGTTAATAAGCTCGTAAGAGTTCTTGTTGCTCAGAGGAGAAAAATCCAGGAGGGCGACAAGATGGCGGGACGTCATGGCAATAAAGGTGTAGTGTCAAAGATTATCTCGAAAGAGGATATGCCCTTCCTTGAAGATGGCACTCCGGTTGATATTGTCTTGAATCCAATGGGGGTGCCATCCCGAATGAACCTTGGCCAGATACTTGAGACACATCTTGGATGGGCAGCTCACGAATTGCGTTTCAGAGCGATTACACCGGTTTTTGATTCCGCGGATGAAGCGGATATCAGTGAAGCATTGAAATTGGCAGGATTCCCTGAAGATGGCAAGGTAATTTTGCATGATGGTAAAACTGGAGAACCATTCGATAGCAAAATAACAGTCGGTTATATCTACATGATGAAATTGAACCATCTTGTGGAAGATAAAATTCATGCACGAAGCGTTGGTTCCTATGCTCTCGTAACGCAGCAGCCTCTCGGAGGAAAAGCCCAGTTCGGTGGTCAGCGTTTTGGTGAGATGGAGGTTTGGGCGCTTGAAGCGTATGGTGCGGCTTACACGCTCCAGGAAATACTTACGATTAAATCGGATGATGTTGAGGGTCGAAACAGAACTTACGAATCCATCGTCAAGGGTGAGATACTCGAAGAACCGGGTGTCCCTGAATCTTTCAACGTCCTAATGCGCGAACTTCAAGGGCTCTGCCTTGATATAACAACCTCCTCCAAGTGCGAAGGCGATGAAGAGGATGAAGACATGATTGTGCAATCCGGTGAATAAGTACCTTATTAAAACATTCAAACCTTAAAAAAAAGGTTTTCATAAAAGTTGGATTTTCAAACTGGGAGTTTTGATAATAAATCGAAATGCGAGGTAAATAATGACTCTTCAATTAAAAGAAATAAATTCAGTAAGCATAAAGCTCGCTTCTCCTGAAAGGATTATGAGCTGGTCTCACGGGGAGATTAAGAAACCGGAGACGATAAACTATCGAACTCTGAAACCTGAGAAAGATGGGCTTTTCTGCGAGAGAATCTTCGGTCCGATGAGGGACTGGGAATGTTATTGCGGAAAATACAAAAAATCCCGCTATCGAGGCGTTATCTGCGATAAATGCGGGGTTGAAGTCACGCTCAGCAAAGTACGCCGCGAACGTCTTGGACATATAACTCTCAGCGCGCCGGTTTGCCATATCTGGTATGTAAAAGGTATCCCCGGACGAATTTCATCATTGTTGAATATCAAATCGAAAGACCTTGAAAAAGTCGTCTATTACATCTCGTTCATCATCACGGATGTGGATAAAGCGCGCATCCGTGATTTAATGCCTCTTTTGAAGGAAGCTGTCGACCTCGAGGTGCAGGAGCGAGTCACGATAGACCCGTACGAGGATGCGGAAACCAAGATGGATCTCGCTTCCATCGTCGCTAATGCTCTTTCCGAAGGATGGGAAGCGTCAAAAGCCATTACTCTTGAAAATCAGAAGAAACCTATCGTGAAAAAAGGCGAGAAGTTCAGCGATAAAGTAATACGGGAACTGATTCTCAACGGCTTCCTGACAGTCTCGGTTATCAATCCTGAAAAGAAGGAAATTGAAATTGAATGGGCGGATATCGCAAGCGCTTTTGTAAGAGATAAAGAACCGATTGAAAATGTTGTTGATCCCTTGACCGGAGAAGTATTGGCTGAAAAAGGCAGGGAACTGCAGGTTGAATCGATTCGAAAACTCTTTAAAGCCGGCATGAGTGCGCTCAATGTTCTCGACAAACAACAGCTTATGATTTATGAATCGAGATCGCGAGAGAACGAGAAACGCCTTGAGGAGATACGAGCTGCCCTCGAACTTCTGCTTGAACTGCAACCGAAGGGACTTTTAAGCGAATCGGAATATCGAAGACTATCACTTCTTGGTGAAGTTATTGAGGAGCGTCTTGGTGTCCGAATGGATACTTTCTTCAAAGCCCAGATGGGTGCTGAAGCTGTTAAATATCTCCTCAAACAGGTTCCTCTTGTGGAAGAGGCGAAAATGCTTCGTCAGGAGATCGATAAATCCACAAGCCGTGCGAAAAAAATTAAATACATTAAACGACTCAGCATTATCAGAGCATTTTTACGAAGCGGCAACAAACCGGAATGGATGATACTCGATGTCCTGCCTGTCATCCCACCCGAGCTTCGCCCGATGGTTCAGCTTGAAGGTGGACGATTTGCGGCGAGTGACCTCAATGATTTATACCGGCGTGTTATCAACAGAAATTCGCGTCTCAAACGACTTATCGATATCAAAGCTCCTGAAAGCCTTATTCGAAACGAGAAGAGGATGCTTCAGGAAGCGGTTGATGCTCTTATCGATAACGGACGACGAGGAAAAGTTGTCACAGGATCAAATAATCGTCCGTTGAAATCCCTTAGCGACCTTCTCAAGGGTAAGCAGGGACGATTCCGACAGAACCTTCTGGGTAAACGTGTGGATTACTCAGGCCGATCGGTCATCGTAGTTGGTCCGGAACTCAAACTGCATCAGTGCGGCATCCCGAAAATCATGGCTCTTGAGTTCTTCAAGCCTTTTGTCCTGAAGAAAATTGTCGATCGCGGATATGCTCCTCAGATAAAGAATGCAAAGATGCTTGTCGAGCAGCTTGATCCGAGAGTCTGGGATGTTCTTGATGAAGTTATCAAGGGTAATCCGGTTCTGTTGAACCGCGCACCTACACTCCACCGACTCGGTATCCAGGCCTTCGAACCCGTTCTTATTGAAGGCAAAGCAATCCAGATCCATCCGCTTGTCTGTACTGCGTTTAACGCTGACTTCGATGGTGACCAGATGGCAGTTCACCTTCCCCTTTCTCTCGCGGCGCAAGCGGAAGCGAGGACTTTAATGCTCAGCGCTAACAACCTGTTGCTTCCTGCGGATGGTCGTCCGATTGTAGGTCCTACGCAGGACATGATTATGGGTATTTATTATCTCACTGTCGAACTTGATGATATGAAAGTAACTTCCTATGATGAATTGCATAAACTCAAGGGTAGAAAAGACAGGCAAAATCATCAACCGAAGTATTTTGCCACCGAGGATGACATTATCACAACTTATGAGCTTGGCAAAGTTAAGCTTCATGAACCGGCTCTTGTGAAAATCGACAAGAAAGTCTTGATTGAGACCGAGCAGTTCAGACGAAAATCCCTCCCAAGCCAGGTGATTGAAACGACAGTCGGTAGAATTATTTTTAATCAGCTGCTTCCTGATGATGTCCCGTACTACAACCTGGCGCTTGATAAAGGGCACATCGGACGAATCATATCGTCGTTATACAAGACACATGGAAATTATGTGACAGTTGAAACTCTCGATAATATCAAAGCTACGTCATTCTGGTTCGCGACGAAAGCCGGTTTGACTGTCGCAATAAACGATGTGACCATACCAGAGGAGAAATGGGATATAATCCGCGAGACCGATACAAAAGTCGATGAACTCGAAAAAGCTCTCGAGCAGGGGAAAATCGACGAGAAGCAGAAATACGATAAAACCATAATGCTCTGGAATGCGGCTACAAACCGCGTTACACAGGCTTTGCAGGATGCCATGGATCTCCTTAACCCGATTAACCTTATGTCGAAGTCTGGAGCGCGAGGTAACATTTCGCAGGTACGTCAGCTTGCGGGCATGCGAGGTTTAATGGCTGATCCCTCCGGTAAAGTTATGGACATCCCGATTAAAACTAACTTCCGCGAAGGTCTTACCGTTCTGGAGTATTTCATCTCGACTCACGGCGCTCGCAAAGGTCTTGCCGACACCGCACTTAGAACCGCAGACTCCGGATACCTGACACGTCGTCTTGTCGATGTCGCGCAGGATGTCATTGTGCTTGAATATGATTGCGGAACATCCAACTTCATGGAAGTCAAACCGAATGTTGCAGGTAAGAAAGTGATTCAGCCACTTGGTGAGCGCATTTTAGGGAGGACATCCGCACAGGACCTTATCGACGATACTACCGGTGAGATAATAGTGCGAAAAGGCGAGATGATAACAGAGGAGATTATGGAAAAAATAGTCGCCCTCGGACTTCAAAGCTTCAAAGTCAGAAGTGTCCTCACATGCCAGACGCATAGAGGAGTGTGCCAGAAATGCTACGGTCGAGACCTTGCGACCGCTCGCCGCGTGGAACTCGGAACACCTGTCGGAATCATCGCTGCTCAATCCATCGGTGAGCCGGGTACCCAGCTGACGATGCGCACATTCCATACCGGTGGTGTTGCGGGTCAGGATATCACTCAGGGTCTTCCACATGTCGAACTGCTTTTCGAATTGTTCGAAGCGAGATACCAGAAAGAAGGATCGATTATCGCTCCTATCAGCGGTACTGTGCATATAAATGAAGACCCATTCGTTATGACAATAACACCGAAGGATGTTCAAAAGGATATCGAGAAGAAACTCAAGAAAGAGATAAGTTTTACAAAGGAGGACATAATTAACAAGAAACTTCTCGTGACCCATGGTGATAAAGTAAAGAAAGGCGAGGCACTGACCGAAGGACTCGTTAATCCGCGAAAAGTTCTTTTACTTAAAGGGATACGTGAATGCCAGCGATTCCTTGTTGATGAAGTACAGACAGTTTACAAACAGCAGGGTGTTAATACGAATGACAAGCATATCGAGGTAATCGTTCGACAGATGTTGAGATTCGTGCGGATTATTGATCCGGGTGATTCAGACCTGCTTAAGGGTGATTTGATAGATAGCGGACGGTTTGAAAAAATTCATTTCAGATACAAACAGGCTAAGAAGAGACCACCGAAGGCTGAGCCGATCCTTCTTGGAATTTCAAAAGCATCGCTTTCTACTGAAAGCTTCCTCTCGACCGCAAGCTTCCAGGAGACAACCAAAGTGCTCACAAACGCAGCGGTGGAAGGGAAAACAGATTACCTGCGCGGTTTGAAGGAGAATGTTATTATCGGACGTTTGGTGCCTGTCGGTACAGGTCAGGAACGATTCAAAGACCTTATGGTCAAGGCTCGTCATCTGCCGCTCGGTGCTGAGATTCGTGAGGAGGAGATTGAAATAGATGAAGAGGAACTTGGTGAGAATCTTGATGATGAGGAAGTGTAGTTGTAGCACAAGCATCCTGCTTGTAATCACATAAAAACCGAAGTCGAACATAAAAACCGAGCAAGAGCGGGAGATTTCCAGATCTTTTTAAACAGGGGCAATAACCATGAGTCCATCATACTCAAGGTAACTGTCCCCCTTGCCCTAGGACGGCACGCCCGACCATGTGATTGCGGTTCTCGATGGTATTGGTGTGTCTATCAAGATGAAAGCCGAAGAGATTCAAAGATTGGTGGAGAGAGTGCCGGAGATTGATAAGGTGATAAATAGATGATTTATACTGGGTCCGATTTTCATAAGTTGTTTTAACATATAATAATACAAAGTACGAAATATTTTGCTTTTCATCGATCACGTTTATTGATCAAAATAATATATATTAGTCTCTGCAATGCAGAACACTCTGCAGTAATTTATGTCATGTGCGACAACAAGACTCCATAAATGTTCATTACCAGGTGTGATATAACTGTATGTGTAATCGTCTAAATTTATTTTTAGTATAATATTCGATGGCTTATGCAAGTACATATCAAGTTCGGAATTGTAATGACCAAAAGTCATTGTAGAACAATATAAATTTCGTCGAACAGAATCGTAATCCATAAAATTGATTCCCATTCTGCCATCGTCTCCGAATTTCATTGTTTTAATAATTTGGTTTGTGGTGGTGTCAACAACCGCCAAGCCATACTCGCTTTCTTCGTAAGGACCATCATAACCAACGAATAACCTGTTATCATATCCCATTTTCATCGTAGTGACAGGTAATGGCAACTCGATATATCTATTTTCATTTAAACCTTCGGTTTCATAAATATTTATTTTAAAGTAACCACCACTGACTTTATAGGCATTTGGCTCACCAATTGAAACAAATGTTGGAAACATTTCTCCATTTTTCACATATACTTTTGTATTGTCATGACTTATTTCAATAACCTCCGCATATTCGCCACACACCGAATTATCAATAATCTCGAAAGTATCTAATCTTATCTTATATACTTTAGGTGGATTATCTTCATATTCCAATATTATTCCAGCAGTAAGATAAACGTATTCCTCATTCGAATCAATAACCATTGTAAGGGGCATTTGATTTGTAAAATCAATTTGGTCCAAAATATTCCCATTCTCATAGTTCATTTTAACTAACTTGCCTTCATGGGTTCCTTCATTACCATCAGTTTCTGATAAAAGAGCTAATATTGAGAGGCCATCATCTATTAGTACAACTGATTCTACTAATCCATCGACTCGATAAAACTTATCTCTTTGGATAGTAGACGGATTAATGACAAGCAGTTCAAGAGTTTCAGCACTGCCGGTGCATCCCAAACATATTTTATTAATATTTTTATTATAAGATATTGAGTAATTCCCGTCAGTGCAGAATTTAGTACTTTCGCTACTAAAAGAAATATATAATAAAATAATTATTAATATAGCGAATGCTATAATCGATAGGAACAATGTCTTTTTTTTCATGCCGCTTCTCCTTAAATATTATATCTCTTGATTTTATAATATTTATATTTAGAGAATAATCCTGTTTTATATTCCTTTGAAATATATAATCTCCAATTATAATAAACATTATCAACATGGTCAAAATCAATTGATTCTGTAGTTCCTCGATTCCATTCTTTATGTTGATAACACTCGGTGGCTATCAGACAGGATGATTCCATCCACGCTGCAACATTTATATCCCGTGTAAAAGATAGTGGTCCCTCAAGCCACATTATTTCATTTGAGAAAACCCAATTGCTGGGATTATAATTATATTCGTTGTCAACAAGAAATTGCTTCAGCTTATTTGAATAATACCTGAATAGTTGACTATCATAATGATATACTGGTTTGGGAGATTTAGAGAATCCAGATACTGAATATAAATAATTTTTTTCAATTGTTTTTTTCCAGTGAGCTCGTGGTTTGAATGGCATATTATCACTTAATTGACCACATGACCATAAAACTAAAATGAATCGCTGTTAAATCATATCCTGCTGAATTACTCCAAATCCACATAATATACTTTCTGTGAATCTGGGGCAACTGCAGCTCCATATATTCGGGAACCATCAGATGATAAAGCGATAGCACCTATTTCCTCAGGAGCAACTTCAATCCATGTATATGAATAATCGCTTATAAGAAACCTGATTACTTTGTTTGTTGGCAACCAGTCAGTGTGCAAGTAATTATCGGCATCATAATAATCGCTTAGTATCAAGGGATTAGCATATAGATAGCCATTTTGGCCGTCATAAATTAACTCATAACAACTGGTATTATTTATTTTTATTTCACCATCATTTACAACTGAATCGCTTTCAGTTGAGATTAAGGTAATACTTGAGTCATTTTCAGGTCTTGTTCCACGATGAGCAGCATATATCAAATTATCGGGTCCATTAATCATCTGTGATATCCCTCTATCAACATATATATCTTTAACGAGTTGAAAAGTGGATTTATTAATCACTCTTATTGTGCTTTTCCCTATCTGATAAACCTTCCATTCGTTCTCAGCATCATTTTCATATTTAATTTCTTTAGCGTCAAAATATAATTTCGTCTCATCATTATTCATAATGACACAATTGAATCCCGGCTTCCCAAAATCAATCTGATTTTCTATCCCGCAATTGACCAAATCAACTTTTAACAACCGGGCATAAGGGTAGAAATCTTGGTAATAGCCGCAAGTTACATATGCATATTCATTATCGTTTGTAACACATAATTCTGTGGGATATGAAGGAAGCGTGCAATACCTGATTGACCAATTGGTAGTGTCAATTATTGCGAGACTCCCATTTTCATCAAATTCATGGCCTGGGAAAATTGGTGGGGGAGCCCAAACTGTAACAAGAAGTATGGAACAGTCATTTGAATACTTGCAGTTAATTGGATATTCCAAGATTGGCAACCTTTGTATTTCATTTAATGATCTGTCAGTAAATATTATCCCGCTAAATGATTCGCTTCTAACTGGAAAAGCTATAGTATCGTTCACTTTGTTCACAGAAATATAATCAATGTTATCCCCTATTAAATGGTTATCTCCTATCGTAAGCACAGGCACAACGAAGTATAAAAATAAGCCCAAAACAATGAGACATGCAGGTATTACAAGGTATATTTTTTTCATCTCTATCACCTTCAATCTTCATGAGGAATATTAGGATTATCACTTAATGGTCTTTTATCAATCCAATAATCGTTTTGATAGTATTTCCCAAAATGATGTTTAATTCTTGCCAATAATGAAAAAGGTTTAATGATTATATGCCATGAATAAGAAATTGTATTTTCATTTGCTATTCCACAAGCACTTGATCCCCAATCTCCTTGGAACACATAATCCGAGCTTAATCTGCATGCTGCCTCCATGAAGGCAGCGACTGAAGGGTCATAAGTCATATCAGCAGTTGATCTCCAAAAAGCTTCATTTATATAACATGGCTCAGAGGGGTATTCTCCGTATATATTGACTAAAATCCTTAAATTGTCTGAATATGGTTGAAATATTTGTCTACAAGTGCGTCTTTCAATTACTTCCTTAAAACCAGTTGCGGATTTGTAGAATGTGTCAAGCAATGAACCGAGCCTTTCTCTAACCAATCCATATTCTGGGTCGTTGTAGCAATTGTTCATCATCCCACAGGATAGTAAGACTATCCATTTCATATCTTTTTCACGAGGAGGAGCAACATTTTTGTTCCGCCAAAAATCGTTGAGATAAATAGTATAAGGCATTAAGAAATCACTTCTTTTACAACATTCTGGTTTTTCATAGCCGCATTGGCCTAAATAGTCATATACGAAGCGATCACCTCGACCAATATGCTTGCCCTCACAAAGAGGAACCGGATTTACTTCTGAATGTTCAGGATATTTAAATGATCCTACCTGTGAGGTTGGCAGTTCTGCATAATCATCGTTATTTATATCTGCATATTTAGTGTGAGCATCAAAAATAATGACATCAGCTTCGCTTTGCACCGGCACTGATTCTATTTCCTCATTTGCAAAGCCTATTTCCTGATTAATATTACTGCCCACAAATCTTGCTGAAACTGTATCAATAATTTCAAAACCGCCACTCTGAATATAATCGTCATAGCCAAACCATTGGTCTTGCGCTTTATTAGGCGTATCCCATCCAACGCCTCTCCTAATTCCATAATTACAAATAGATTGTGAAACATTAAAAGGTAAATCATCTTCCTCTAATCTCGCTGCTGTATATGCGTAATCCTTTTTATTAGTAAAGGAAAGCAGGTTGTCCGAACTACTCACGTACAATAAACCTTCCTGAGGTGATGAGCAATTATCACAGACAATTAGTTTGCCAATATATAGGCAATCACAATCATCCTTTTCTGGGTCTAAACCAAAAAGATGCTGTAGCCGTTCATAACTGACAAAGGCTCTAAGCTCAGGTGGGGCTTCATTATATCTGAACATCGGAACCCATGTGAAATCATGAACCCATGCTGGTGGTCTATGATCTGAATCTTCTGATGTCTTAACTTTTATTTTTAACGTGACATCATCTAAAGTGCTCCAATCAAAATTGCCGATTGGGATTATTTGTGCAGCAAGGTAAACTACGGCATTACCAAATTCATCTCTTCGGAAAATGTATGTAGTATTGCTTTCATCGCACCAGTTCTCAAAGTGAACAAACTTGGGTTCCCCTTCTCCAGGTGATTCCGGATCCGTTTCATGCTCATTGATTCCTAAAAATTCAGCACGGACACCTAATCCACAACCTACAGCTGCGCCTTTTCTTTCAGCACTACCACCCCTTTCTGCAAATGGATCACACAATTGTTCCATCACATCCTCGCTATGGCGCCAGTTGCCGAGGATTCCCGGTGGACCCGGAGCATAAGCGCTATCTGCTACCCTCACTTTCATGCCGACTACTTCCGTATCAGGAGGAGCAGCTAACTCATCCTCAAGCCTCCACCAAATTATTGCGCCTTCATCGGAACCCCAGTCCTGCTTGAGTATTCCGCCTATGTATGGAGGTCCTCCGCATGGACGATGCCTTGGGTCAAGCCATGCGCAATCGAGCTCGCAGTTATAACAGTCCATAGTAGCGCATCCGGAACAATCGACAAGGGAGGCAAAGGGGGCATAATCGCAAACGAGCGCATTTAATCCCGCTTCACCCTCGCTGGTTGTCCCGTAATCGATAGAATTATCCGACATCAGCTTATCAAGGCAGAAATGCGCGGGATTAATACGCCCGTAATCATCCGTAGCTTGCGTGACAATATATAAATCACAAGGATTCGCCGCTAATTCACTCATCTGGCGTTCAAATTCGTCGCGATATATTGCGAAATAATATTCATTGCAGGTTAAGCAGCCTTCGCCAGACATTGGAGCGTTTCCAACAAGCTGTCTAATTGTAGTGGCAGCTTCATCGCCATAAAGCACTGTTGGAGGGAATAGAAATTGAGGAGGATGAGAATCTACACCCACTTCGCCCTGCTCTAATGTAAATCCCTGCTGTCCCAATACAGTTTCAAATACGCCGTTATTGTCGCAGTCAGCTCGTAATGTCACCGTCAATGTATGTGCGTATCGTCTTAAAAAATCCGCCATATATGTTCTTGACCATCTATTCTGGTTTAGAGGAAGCACCTCATAATAATCTCCTACCGGTTCGAAATCACCAATGGTCGAATTGTCCTGCTGTTGATAATAACTCCCCGGGCTTTTAGGGTTATCATTCAATGTTGGAGCCATACTCCAATTAGTGAATTCAATGCGTAAAGGGCAGTAAGTTTCTTCATCCGGTTCAAGATAGTATCCAACTGCATGCTCCTCGGTCTGAATAGAATTATGGCTGAAGATATCAGCTGTGATACTTCTACAATACTGCTCATTCCCAGGACTACATGTAATGGCTTGCGCTTCTCGCATTGAACCGCCGCGTCTAATGACATAATCAGCAGGGCCATTTACATCAATATAAGTGATGGTCATTGGAAGATCAGTTTGATACATCTCGAAAATATTCGGCGCAAGAGGGAGGAAAACGATTGATCCACCCAGATGTTTCTCAATTGAGGCACGGAATACATCTTTACTGGCATTCACCATCCATCGATTGGGATCAATCGCCATAGATGGCTCAACCTCGCGATCAAAAAACACCGCAGCATCATCGTTTTTGGTGCTCCACATGACGCCTATTATCTCCGGCGGAGATGTCTCAATCCTGAACGACCACCAGAGCATACTCGATGTACCTTCGGGATTCCAGAAATACAAAGTCGCAAAATGATTTCCGCTTTCGAGTGGAAGCAGGGGGGTGAATCGCACTTCGTTTGATGCCTCACCGAAAATGCATGGGATATCTTTCATATCGATACGTGCTATGAAATCATCAGGATTTGGTTTTGTTGTCAAGTTTTCTACTATTGCAGAAAATATGGGCTGAGATTGTGTGATGAGAGGAGGATCGAGCTCTGATGATAAATATTCTTTCGGTCCTGTCATTATCAGTCTCGCATTTGAGCGAGATCCAGATATGGAGCGGTGATTATCATTTGTGGGTGGGGAAGGTTGTTCACCGGTGGGGCTACTCGCAGGGGGAAGGATCGGCAGAATTGGACTTCGTCCCTTGCATCCAGGCAAAATTAAAATAAAAACTACCATCCAATTAATAAAATTGAAAGAAATAAAGAAAACGATTTCCTCGGCATTTGCGTTGTCCTCCCGCTGGCAACAGTTGAATTAAACAATTAAAATATACTAAATCTTATCACGATTGTCAAGATGTAAGTATTTGGCAATCTACCATGAGCCCACAACACTCAAGGCAGCTGTCCCCCTATTCTAAACAATCAGCATTGCATCGCCGAATGAATAAAAACGATATTTGTTTTCTATAGCTTTTTCGTATGCTTCGAACATGAAATCGACGCCCATGAAAGCGCCAACAAGCGCAAGAAGTGTTGTTCGGGGAAGATGGAAATTCGTGATTAGTATATCGACTATTTTAAATTCGTAACCAGGGACAATAAAAAGATCAACATCGTTATCAAAACTCCTGATTTCACCATACTTTGAGGCGACATGTTCGAGAAGGCGAGTTGATGTTGTCCCGACGGCGACAATTTTTTTGCCTTCACTTCGTGAATGTTTAATCATCAATGCTGCTGCTTCGCTGATTATTCCTCTTTCAGTATGTATCTTGTGGCTCCTGAGATTTTCGGTTCTTATGGGAGAGAATGTATCAAGCCCGATTTGAAGTTCTGTCCGGACGAACTTGAAACCGCGAGATTCCATTTTGATGATTAGCTCATTTGTAAAATGGAGTCCGGCAGTAGGAGCTGCTGATGACCCCGGATTTTCAGCATAAACAGTTTGATATCTCGATGGGTCTATATCTCGCTCGGTTATATATGGTGGAAGAGGAGTCATGCCCTCCTCATCGAGAAGTCTCTTGAAGAGCTCGGGATTATCTATTTCGAGTATGTCATTTCCATCATCTATTCGTTCGATAAGAGTGGCGACTACACGCCCATCGAATAAAAGTATTCTGCGTCCTTCCGGCATGCGGCCACGTCGCGAGAATATCGCACGCCATTTGCCTTGCTCGATCTCTCTTAAAAAGAGCAGCTCAACGGCTCCCCCCGTTTCCTTGACACCTTTTACTCTGGCGGGAAATACGCGGCTTGTGTTTATCACGATTATTGAACCAGGGGGAAGAAGTTCAGGAAGTTCTTTGAAAATCCGATGTTCGATCGTTCCGCTTGAGCGATTGCAAACCAGGAGCTTGCTTTCATCCCGCTTCTCAAGAGGCTTCTGGGCGATCATATCCGATGGCAGATGATAATCGAGTCTTGAAATTGGAAACTCATTAGTATTTTGTCGATTATCGGACACGGAAAGCAATTATAGCAATTTGTTTGAAAAAAATGGGGACAGTCCCAAATAAGCAAATCTAACGAGTGACCGTTGCAAAAGCAACAAAGTATGTCATTCCGAAGCGAAATTCAGAATTTGATATCGTTAGAAGACACATCATCACTATAAGTAGATTTGTCAAATTCTGAATTTCGCTGAGGAATCTCTCTTTTTGCAGCGATCACAACGAACAGAACATATAGATAAAATGCGACTTGCAGAACAGAGAAAGAAATTGGATATTTGTGGACTGTCCCCATTTTTTTATTTAGAGGGAACGACTTTGAAATCGATATCGAGGATGATTTTTTCGCCGAGCTCTTTATTTATTGCATCGATTAACGGTATTGAAATACCCTCAAGTTCCTGAATAATTGCCGGATGCGTTACCGAAACAATCAATCTCGAACCTTTTCTTCTTACTTTCACGATATATTCCTTGAACATCGAACCATTAAAATCCCGTTCAAGAACCTTTTGAAATGCTCTTTTCGCCTCAGCAGGATCTTCAGGACGTCGAAGCGCGTACTTTTCTCTTAATCTTTTTATCGCATCGCTGAGCGTTATCATCTTATTAATATTATATCCTTTTTACAACGGTCACAATCTGGTTAAACCATGATTTTGGTCATTGCAAAGACCATGAATGAAGGACTTCAAAATTGTTATCAAGGTGCAAGAGGCGATCTTCCGAGGACAGAACATAAATCCCTCCCGTACTTAGTGTCACTCTTCGAGGAGAGTAGAATCGCGATGTTTTATTATCATAAATCGCTTTTTTGTCCTTCGGTTCGCCTTTTGAGTCGAAGAGAATCAACGCACCGGTATAAGCGCTCGATGATGCGCTCAATGCGGAGTCAGCCACCATGAACTCGCCTTCGGGTAATGGGATTATATCTGTCAGAAAGCCTCCGCGTGCTGTTTTACTCATCGATAACTCTTTTAAAAGGGTGCCGTCTTTTCTGAAGACTAAAACATGCCTGAGCGCGATGTCCTCCAATGAGTCAGTGGTGAACCAAAAATTGCTTTCCTCATCGATATTGAATGATGTCATCCATTCGAAATACTTTTCGTAGTCGGGATTCAGACTGATACCATTCATGTATTTCCCATCAAGAGAAAATACCATTATGAGGTGTTTTCCAACGTCAAGCGTGTAGATAAAATCGCTTTGTTTTTCTTCATCATGATGGATTCGCATCATGAATGGCTTGCTCATCTGTTGTTCCTTTGGAAAATCTTTGCCGATAGTTCCGAGCGGTTTTCCCTCTTTCGAAAATATCTTTATCTGCGGTCCAAAGAGGTCCAGAATGTATAGTTTTTCTTTCCATAGGAGCATATCTATAGGTGCAAGGATTTCCCCTTCACCGGGACCCTCCTCACCGAATCGGTTTACGATTACACCTCTTGGATTGATGTGATGAATCTTTTTCTCGGATGATGGGATCATGAGGAAAACTTCACCGTCACCTGTTACCGCAAAAGCAGTTTTCCCCTGAGTTTTAGCCCATACAGGAATTACTTGCAGAATTAAAATAATAAAAAAAACGAGGGGTAGAATTTTTAATAAATTCTTCATTGCTACCAATCGATCTCATTCTTATCGCGCTTTTTGTGCTTTGGAGTCGCGAAAGGGTCGAGATCATCGGCTATTGAAAATAATTCATCGAAAACTCCGAATGGGTCTGTTGATGACAGTCCCTCGTGTTGTTCCTCTCTGTCCAGTTTTCCGGCAAGTGCCTTTTCATCCTGGGCAAGCGCCTCAAGGATTTCTTTCACTATTTCTTCGGATAATCCCGATGTATTCTGTTTTTCTACATTTTGAGGTTGTTCCTCATCTTCCTCGGGTTCACCATCTTTCGGACCACCCTGCGAGCTCTCATCCTGGATATCCTCCTTTTTATTTCCTCCGGATGATTCTCCTTGTTTCCCGGAATCCTGATTTTCCTGTTCCTTGCCACTCAGGTTCTCAGAGCCGGAATCTTTGCTATCCTGTGCGTCTCTATCGGATTTTTGAGGATTGGGACGCTGCTGGTCCGGTTGTGTATCGGCTGTATCGCCGGCGTTATTCTGCTGTTCGAGCATTTTTTTTGCCAGTTCGAGATTATGACGAGCATCCTCATCATTCGGATCCAACTCCAGCGCTTTCTCATATGATTCAATCGCGCCCTTGTAATTAGCCTGCTGGAATCGAGCGTTTCCCTGATTATAATGCGCCGCTTCAAACTGAGGATCGGTTTCAACTGCTTTTGTAAAAGTCTCCTCGGAATCTTTCCACTGCTGGTCTTTGTATTGCGCTGCCCCCTTGTTGTATTGCATTACAGCATCCTTATCGCCATTTTTGCCCTGCTCGAACTGCGATACCGCATTCTTGTATTTGCCATCGTTATAATCCCAGATTCCCTTGAACCATCGAGGGATTCGCTCAATGTTGAACCCGGAAAACACATTGAACGCGATTAACACAAACGATATGTAAAGGACTTTTCGGTGCATCCGTGGAATAAGATACGGTTTAATTCCCTCAAGTTTAACCTGCTATCAAATTTTACCATATCTTAGGTGGATGGTATCCTGGTAAGGTTGAAGAACTCCCTTGCGATCACGCCCTGGGAGCGCGTGCGTCTCGCTCGCATTTTATACTTTTGCAGTACTATCCTGTCTGCGATCTTAAAGTTGTTTCTCTTCCAAAATGAAAAAATGATGTATAATACAGTTTGTATTTTATCAAGTGTGTCCCGGTAGCTCAGATGGATAGAGCGCAACCCTGCGGAGGTTGAGGCCACAGGTTCGAATCCTGCCCGGGACCCCAAGCTGTGCGGTGGATAGAACTTCACTGCCAAACGATTCCCTCTTCCCATTTTTGAGTGGCATTATATATTCAATCCCGACTTTATCCTGGTCAACTTCAATGCGTTTGATGAATGACCGTAGAAATGCTTTCTGTTCCAGTAATGTTCCCTTGCTGAGTAGTTCCTTAAGATTATCGACATAAGCTTTAACTACCGCCGGACTAAGCTCTACATATCTGTCATACTTTAGCGAAATTTCCAGTTGTGTTCTTCCAGAAAGCAGGGCATGAGGATGGCGATATGGATCGTCAGTTAATCCGAATCGAGCGTGAACTAATCAAAGAACTCCCGCCGGAAATTCAGGATGCCAGTATCGTCGTTGCTGTGTCTGAGGATTTCCAGAGAGTTCATTTCACAAACGCGAAAAGAATTGGAAGCCGTCTGGTTATGCGTCGCTACCTCATTGGCGCTGACCAGAACATGCGTACTGCTGCTGAACGCCTGCAATATCTGAGACTAAAAGATGAAACCGAATCATCTGAAATGTCGATATCATCACCAAAAATTGAAACTCCGAATTCGACCGTAACTGGGAAAACCTCATAGTAGTTATAAGAGGGATCGGATGGTGAAAATGCCATGACTATCACATTATATGTATCAGGACTCGCTTCTTCCGTGTTCTGTATTGAAATAGTCCACGCGCCATCATATCGTTTGGTCATCTGGGATATCTCACCCGTAAACAACCGTGTATCAACGTACACTGCTGTTACATCATTCTGCCAGTCACTTGCTCTAACGGATAGTGTCGTAAGTCCCTGATCGTTCGTGAGTTCACCAACCTGTGTCCAGTCGTATAAGTCATATACTCCCCCAGCGTTTCCGGGAAAGTGTGCAAGAATCATAAAATTAATTAAAGCACCTGCTCCAGATGGATACTGCAGAATGAGTTGCTTAGTATCTGTGCCTGCGGGGAAAGCCCTGTTCGGATCTTCTTTACGAAATGCAATGATTGGATCCATATCGAAAGGTTGGTAGATATCAATCCGGCCATCATTATTCAGTACTTTTTTACCGTATAACCTTTCAAAGACTATAACCACATCATAGGTAGTGATAGTAGACACATTATTGATTGTGAGTGTTATATCCCAGGTATCAGGAGGGATCAAGCTATTAATCCTATATGAAAAATTTGTACCCAGTATCCCAGTCACGTTGCAGTACGGATCCACATTGCGGGAATCGAACTCAATGGTTCCGGTTGAGAGATCCATTACTCCCGATACTAGCACCTGTGTTTGATCCGAACTTAACGAAGAAGTCGGAATCGGCATGAATTCGTCAAAGCCAGATGACATTGGTGTGGACGAATTTGAAGAGCAACCAGCGATGATTGCTGATATAAAAATGAAAAACGAAATTAGTGCTCTCATAGTTTTCCTCTTCACTCATAGATTAAAATAGAAGATATATCAATATAACATGATCTAATCTCACAATCAATAGAAGTCATAACCTTCATGATCGAATCGTGGGGTTGGGAATCCGTTGTGGGGGACATTGCCGATAATGCCGATGCCTGCGCCATCCGGAATGATTCCACCGCTGCCGGAACCACCGTCGATAGATCATCAGACTCCAGGCGTGCAGGATACAGTCGTTCCGTGGAGTCCCGGTGATCGCAAGCCTCCTGCTCCTAAATCTTAGATCGATGTTTCGTTCATAGATCTGAATCTCACTGCGCCAGTTTTAAGGAATCCTTGCCGTTTGTGATTTGATCCAGAGTGAGTCTTGAAAAAACAATCCGCTCGTAGGGATTTTTTTCTCCGCACTCGAAGAGGATACCTATCGACATGTCTGTGAGTACAGCAAGGTCGGAATAACCGGATAGGCCGGGATTGATAAGTTTCTGCACCGGCCAGGTTTGGCCTTCATCATAACTGAGTTTGATTGTCATTTTCTCCCGGATTTTGCTGGCAGGATTAGAGAAAATGAGGCGATTGGTTCCTCCTGATCGCGAATCAGTAAAGCGCAGGATACTGCCCTGGCATTCCGGATCAATGAGGTCCTTCGCAAAGTTGATTTGCGACCATGTGCGGCCGCTGTCCTGGCTGACTGCCACTGCTCGAGTGCCTTTCTTGAAGTAGTTGCGCATGGTAATCATCACAGAACCATTGTCGAGTTCAACCAGATTTGCCTCGTCGGTTTTACCTGGCAGCGATCCACCGAGTTTCCAGGTCTTGCCATGGTTGTCGCTGTAGATAACATGCGAAAACACATCTTGTTTCACCGAATGGTCACACGGAACCAGAATCCGTCCGGACTGGAGTTGGATTGCATGACCGGGACCCATAGCGTATCTGGTCCAGCCAGGACGTTTTACTTTGCGTGAGATATTTTTGGGTTTGGACCATGTTGCGCCATCATCATCGCTTCTGGAAATTAATACAGAGGAATTATCGCGGTTGAATAATAGCAAAATTGCACCAGTTTCACGGTCCACCACAGGAGATGGATTCCCGATGGTGTGATTTGCCTCTGTATATACTAGCTGTTTGGGTTCCCAGGTTGTGCCGTTGTCAAGACTGCGTCGAACCACGATATCTATTTCTCCGTGGTCCGCAGGACCGTTTTTTCTGGCCTCGGCAAAAGCCAGAATCGTTCCTTTTGTCGTGACTACAAGGGCTGGGATTCGATAAATGGCATAACCACCTTCACCACCCACATAAATCTCCTGTTTTGTTATATCTTCAGCGGAGGCGAATCCTGGAAAGAGTGTAAAAAGAGCTAGAAATACTCCTAACAGGATAACTTGTTGTTTGTTTGACATCATGACGCTTCTCCTGGCGTTTCGGGTCTCAGTTTACTCTTGAATCTCTCAGCAAATAATCCTATACGATACTATTGTACATTTAAAGTGGCAGCAGTCAACAGTTTTATGCATCAGGAGAAGATTTCTCACACTCGGAATTTGCTACTGACTCAAGTCGCACGGCCTCACTAACCAGTCTTTCTAGCGCACAATATAAGAAGTTCATTGACGCAACCGAATGCCATCCGCCGTCTGATCCTTTATCTGAAAGTAACGTCTGGATAGGAAACACATATCCATCTAATTTAGCTGACCATCCAGTTAATGTCTTTTGGGATGACGCAAGAGCATACTGCGACTGGGCGGGATTGCGTTTACCCACTGAGCTGGAATGGGAAAAAGGAGCTCGTGGCACGGATGGAAGGGAATATCCTTGGGGGAATACATAGGATGCGAATAAATGCTGTAACTCAACAAACAGTGCAGACTCAACATACAAAGTTGGTTCTTTTGAAACCGGTAAAAGCCCTTATGGTTTTTATGCCATGGCTGGGAATGTTTGGGAATGGTGTGATGATTTGTATAGTTACACTATTTATAATCGTTATAAAATAGAAGATTTAACACCACCATCAACAGGCGAATACCGTGTTCTGCACGGTGGGTCGTGGAGCAACGACGATGCTACCTTTTTTCGATGCGCTTATCGCTACATATACTGCCCGGACTTCAATAACAGCGAATGTGGGTTTCGTGTTGCTAGGACTCTCTAATTATCCTTTTAAGCCTATTATTAAATCTTTTCAATAAAGCAAACATGGTCGATTTCATGATTCGCTTCGAAATAGCCCTAAGGTCACATATCAAAGAATCTGAACTATGATTTTCTGAACGTCCGGGTCTTATCCCAACTTCTTTCTTCTCCACTCTTCAGGCAACTGGAATACCATCCTAAAGGTTCTACTTTTCAGATAGCTCGTGACGCATTTTTTCATTTTCGCCCAAATTCACCAGATAGCAGAAGGGTTGGCGCCAGTTGTGACGCAGGTTTGCGCCGTTCAGGGTCATGTTCGATAGTAGAATCTGAACCATTTTTCGTTTTTCGGTCGAATTTTGCTGTAACCATAATGGATAAAGGCGTTGCGTGAGTTCGATAATTTTCGCGCCATCGTTATAAACTTGTCCACTCTGGGTGAAACTGCCACTTATCTTGTCCTCAATATCGATTAATTCCTGCTGCCAGTTTGCCTGTTTTGTTTGCCAGAGTTCAACCGAAATGTTACCCTCAAGTTTGTCCTCATATGCCTGTCCCATTTTCCTTTGAATGTCAGTTTTCCGCTTCTGAAGTTGCGAGATGATTTTCTCCTGATTCTCGATCTCGTCACGGTGTGTTTCATGAAGGGTTCTCATTATTGCGCGAGAAATCCTGTCCGGGATTGTCAGTTCGCTGATTGCCTTCTCAACTTGCTTATCGATTATCTCCTGACGGACATATTCCCGTTGGCAATTCCCTTTACCGTTGGTGCAATGGTAGTAGATGTAATTTCCCCTTTTGATTTCGTTCGTGATAGAGCATCCACATCGAGCACATGTGATGAGTCCGGAATAGGTGTATTGACGTCGATGCATTTTCGGCTTGTTTGCTGATTTGAACGCTGCCTGGACATCATCGAAAAGTTTCTTTGAGATTATCCTTTCGTGATTGCCGTTAAAGGTTTGATTGTCCCAGATCATTAATCCGATGTAGAAAGGATTCTTCAGGATTCTTTCCAGGTTGCTTCTTGTCATTTTTCGCTGGTTGGGAGTATAGAATCTGCCACTCGAATCGAACTTATCTTTGAGCGATGATAATGAGTAATTCCCAGTTGCATATTGACGGTAAAGCCACTGCACATTTTCAGATTCTCTTGGCTCGACTTCGACTGTTTTCGTTTCTTTGTTATTCACATACCCATATGGAGCGACTTGGCACCATTGCCCTTGCGATAACTTCTGAATCATCCCGGTTTTGGTTCTTTCGGAAATGTATCTTGACTGAAATCCTGCAGTTGCCTCGACAATATCCTCTGAAAAACGTCCCATAGCATCATTTGAAAAGACATGATTGCAGAAATGAACTTGGATGCCGAATGAATCCTGAAGTTCCCTGATTTTAAGATTGTCGTATGGGTTTCGACTTAAACGGTCTTTTGCGTAGCAGATTAAATGCTTGATATCATTTTCGATAATGTAGTCAAGCATTTCCTGAAGCATCTTACGTCCGGGCTTGTACGCTGATTCATGCCCGGAAAAAATCTTCACGAGTTCAAGATTTAAATCCTTTGCCTTTTGTGTGCAGAATTTTTCCTGAGCTGGAAGCGAGTAGCCATGGTCTTCCTGTTTATCAGTGCTTACGCGACAATATGCGACTGCATTTGAATTACCTTTCATTTTTTCCTGTCACCTCCCTTGGGTTGCTTTACTTGTTTTAGCAGGTTCTCTAAATCCTGCTTCTTATATAGTCTATAACGATTCACAGGATGTCTGTATGCTTTAAGTTTACCTTTTTTATCCCAGCGCCTGAGTGTTTCATTAGATATTCCCAGAAACTCAGCTGCTTCTTTCACTGTCATGAAATCCGAAAAGCTTTTTATCTGGTCTTTTTTCATATGTATAATGTTGCCATAAGTTGATGAATGTGTCAATGTTTTTTTTACATATCGCTGTTGTCTTCTTCTGAATCAAGAATGGTTGGCTTAGTTAAAGTACAAGTATCCTGTTTGAAATCCATCTCAAATTTCCCAATCGAACCATGTCGATTTTTAACTACCTCGAATTGCAGAATTGAAAGATTAGGTTTGTCACCATCCTTTTTGGAAAGAAATATTATCGTGTCAGCATCCTGTTCGATTTGACCGGATGACCTGAGATTTTCCATGCAGGGTTTGGATGGTTTGGATTTCCCTTTTTCGCTACTTGGTGGTGCACCAGCACGATTTAGTTGAGCTATAGCCAATATAGGGCAATTGTGATGTTTTGAGATTTCCTTGAGAGACATAGACACTTCTGTAACTCTGTCATACTCGGTAAATTTGTCTTTGACTCGGATTAACTGCATGTAATCAAAGATTATCAATCCGATTTTTTTATACATGAATTCACATTTACGGCATGCATTACGGATACCCTCAATCGTATTAATTTTGTCGTAGATTAAAATTGGTAGAGCTCCTAATTCTGGATAGGTAGCTAAGAGTTGAGGAACTTTTTCTTTGAAGAGATTTCCACCGGTAATCCATCGACTATTAAAACCTGACAGGTTTGCAAGCATCCGCGACAGGATTTCATCAGAGGTCATTTCCAATGTAAAGTAGATTACCAAATGCCCTTGTTTGGCTACATTTAATGCTATGTTGATACCAACCGCTGTTTTACCGATACCAGGTCTTGCTCCTAATACATTTAGGGTTCCAAAACGGAAACCATCGATTTTTGTATCAAGTTGGGTAAAACCTGTTTCGATCCCGGGAAAAGGATTTTTTCCTTGAGTATATAAATCATTAAGGTTCATGAATCTTTCTTGATGAGGTATTAATAAGTCCTTGATTTCTCCGGATTGTGATTTTCTATCGATAGACAAATCCATAAATTTGGTTCCGATGTCGTTTAAAATATCATCTACATCTTTTCCCGATTTTGTGAGAATTTGAATTCCATTAGTTAGTAGTTTGCTTAGGTCATATTTTTTTGATGCTTTTCGTAACTTACCAATCAAGTGGTCTATGTTTTCGAATGGTGGAATGTAGTTCATCATGGAATCGATAAACGATTCCCCTCCAACAATCTCAAATTTCCCATTTTCATGTAAGTCCTGAGATAGTGACACAGAATCAATTTTGAGCCCATGCTGACATAATCGCAGCATAGATTCCCAAATTAAACGCGTATTCGTAAATCTGAAATCCGCTGGTTCAATTCTATCAACTATCTCAAAGATAATGTCGGGATAGAAGAATCCAATAGCAAGGATGCTTTTTTCGAGTTCAAATTGCATGGCGTCTGTTTGATTTGTCATATTATATCCTTTCTCCTTTTACACAGTACTGACACGTTGATTTTGTATTGATTAATCCACAATAAGGACAAGTCCATTCTTCTGGTTCTGATTCAGATGATGAATCGTCAGATTCCATACTATGTTCTCTGTCATATGCTGCTTTTATGGATTGCCATTTCATGAAGTCCTCATCATTTTTACGTCTAAGTCTTCCACATGATTTAAAATTGAATTTCCAGAATTTGTCATGTTTCGCCCAATCGAGTATGGGAAGAAGTTGTTCAAGTGGAAAGCCATCGATACGTTCAATTTCTTCAAGGACTTGGGCTTGTTTTAAATGTTTATCTGAGTTTGATTCCATATCATGGAAAAGATTTTGGACAGCTATAAGAAATTTTTCAGATAGAGGTGGCGACAAATGCTTTTGATTTGTCGCAATTTCTTTTTTTATTTTCTCTTCTTTTCTCTTGGGAATAGCATCAGGGGGTGCATCGGTCGAGCATAAAGGATTTAATGTCCGAGCATCGGTCGAGCATATTCCTTTTTTGTATTTAATATTTGTCTTTGGGTGTGATTTGAAGAGATGGTCATATTCAGGTGGTGGAGGAATAATTAATGATGGCCAACGATGCCAATCACCTGATTGATGAACATCCCATCCTGTTAAAGCAAAAAATCTTTCACCAACCTCGTTTGAATAGATAACCATAGCCCCGGTTGAGACAATTTCTTTTACCCATTTTTCAATGTCATCATTTGTAATTTCATTATAAGCCGTAGGGCAAGTACCATAGGCATCAGCTCTCAAGGCTACCGGTATTAATTTCCCGCGCCCTTCATCATCAGCATTTAAGATCAAGATTTCCCAAAGTCGTTGAGCATGAAGTTCCTTACCTACATTTTTATCAGCAAGAACAACGCAAACGCTGGATTGGAATATTTTTCGATTGAACATTCGCCTATCACTTGGCATTATAGTAACCATCCTTTCTAAAGGAGTGATTTTTAATCTTTGAAAAAAGTAGAGATATTGTTATCTGAGAATTACCTTTCATTATTCGATTTATTTCTCTTATCCGTTTCTTTTTTATCCCATTCGATGAGCAGGTCGAAAAATGCACAAAGGTTGGATGCCAGGCTGTCCGCTTCTTCAGGTGACAGGTGGATTCCAGCTTCTTCCTCCCAGATTTGCTGGATTTGAATGGTAGTATTTTTGTCCCTGGCGTTTTTCATCGAATCTGGTAAATTGAGATTTTCATTCACAAATACCAATTCACAATCAACAAAAAAACCCGCAAGGTGACCCAACTAACCTTACGGGGTGATTTACATTCTGCGCGTGTTTACAGAGAACTTGAGTTGGGTCGTCCCTGTTTATCACTCGCAAGTTTGATTGATTTAATTTATGAAGTAATCGAATTTAGGTCGAATTACGGTCGATTTTTGGTCGAAGAATAATCCTTGATTTTATCTGGATTACAAACGCCATAGCCTTTTCGTGGGAATGTTTTAACCCACTTTTTTGCATTTTTCGGAAGAGATTCTCGGAGAATATGTATTTGATCCTTGATATGACTATAAATGTAGTCCGTATATTTACTAGATTCATCAGGTTTATTTTCCGAATAAAGATATTGTATTAATTCGTCCGTAGCTACATATTTGTTGATATTCATAAGCATTTTATGAAGCAGCTTCTTAGAAAGGGGAGCAAGTTTCAGATTGACATTGTTAAATAGATATGTATCTGTATTGTCATCATAACTCCATGGAGTGCCTTTACAGAGATAGTTTAAATCTGTTATTTTTAATTGTCCTTGTTGAACTATACTTATATCTTCCCTCTCAAAATGATCCCGAATATGCCCATAAATCTCGAGCTCTTGAGCATAATGCTGCTCTGGTTTGCTTATATGTTCGGTGTAATTTTCCAGATGCTTCTCTCTCACCATCGCTGATGAAGTCGGTTTCACGAAAAAATCCCCTTTATAAGACTCATGCACCTTTTTATGGAAATTTAAAATTTCAGAAGTTAACTTTTTGAAATTGTCATTAAACTTATCAAGAACAGCATCAAATTTCTTTATCCATGGTTTATCAACAAGCTCAAAATATGACTGTATATTACGTTCCACAGGTAACTTTGAAATAGCCTTTTTTGCCTGATCGAGAACCTTTGTTTTTAGCTCACTTTCAATCCATCCTATAAAGTAAATTAAATCATCAAATCCCGAATTGTTTTCAAATTGAGTTATGAGTCGGTAAGGATGTTTGAGTGGAACACTTGTTCCATGTAATAACATTAACATGGTTTTACTAAGAAGTTTTTCATTTTCAGTTTTTTCTTTTTCGAACAGGTCATGATATCCAAGGGCAGAGTCAGCTCGATTTAACAGATCAAGGTCATCTTTAAAAATGCTTTTTGTGATAATTTCTCTGCTATTTTGCCAATATTTGGACGGATCACTTTTTCTCAAAGATTCCTCAGTTAGTTTAAGTATATCCAACCTAACATTGAACAATTTATTGCGTAATTCCATTATCTCATAAGGTTTTATCCCAGAATAAAGGAAATCAAGATATGGTGCTTTGGAAAATTCGCAGACTTCAGCTATTGCATTATTATATTTATCATAGAAAATTCCATCTTCGTAGCTATAATCCGGGGTGTAAAACAGCTTGTAGCATTTTCTATATTCCAATTTTCTCGTATTTTCTGATAGTATATCTTGAGTTTCAGGTGGGTCTTTAATCCATATCTCATAGAAATCCTGATTATTTTCTGAATCAGATGTCAAATCAAGATTCCTGTATTTTGTTGATACACCTCTGTCATAAGGGTAAAAGGGATAATCAATAGGCAATTTCATGAAGTAACATCTTCCCAGTTCCCAATCCATCCATCGTGATCTGAGAAATATACGCTGTGGGAATCCTGTCTGGAGAATTTTCTCACTGTTAACGTATTGATGCTCTATGAACTCAGATGTTATATCTGCAAGTTCATCATGTGTAGAAATGGGCATAGAGCCAATTACAAATGCGTCATGAGTGATAGCACATCGATTTTTTAAAAGTGATAGGTCAGTGTTTTCAAAAAGCTTTAGCGCTTTCTTAGGTTCGATGAATTCAATTGCTTCGTCCAGAGCGGATTTAGAAGGGAAATGTGGAAAATACCATTCGATTTCCACAAGCTTGTGATAAATTTCTCTGACCTTTTTCTTGCTCAATCCATGGCGTTTTGCGCATTCATCAGCATAAGTATTTGTAAAAATCTCCCATTTTTTAATTTTATTCTCATCTGGTTTTGGTGGTTCTGGCATTGCTTTTCTCCCGATTACATAATCAAAATTATCAGCCTATCTTCGCTTCTTGAGAAAATCATAGACCATTTTCCTTGCTTTTGCGATATCAGTCACGATACAGGGACATAGATTTCTAATGGATTCTGTCTCCAAATGCTATTCAAAGCTAGCTTGTTTTATGATAAGGTTTAAAAGTGGAAAAAATGGCGACAGCATGAGGAAATTCACTTTAAATGAGCTTTGATATTGATATTTCATCCAATGACATCAGAGACCTTTCGAATAGGGATCAGATTGCTGCTTTTTTTGCGCGATTAGGTTATGACACGAACAAGCGTATTGAGCAGACACCTGGCAACCTGGGAATCCTTGCGGATGGAATAGTACGACCTATCAAGAAGGTTGAGCTGATTGCAAGTCAGGATGGCTATCTGGAGGTTTATCTCTTTGAATTATCCAGCGTAACGGTAACTCATACAAAAGCGCTGGCAAGAAGTTTTAGAAACCGTTCAGGTAACTACCTTCTGGTTTTGACAAGCGATTACGAAAGACTGGATTTTGTCTTAGTAGAAAAATACATTCCTGACGATTCCAAACCGTCAAGCCCTTTCATTCAAAAACAGGTTGCGGTACGACCAAGAACGCTTACTGTTGGCAGAAAGAATCCATTAAAAATTGACAAAAGGGTACTTCGACGATTCACCTATACTGAAAGCGATCCTTTTCTCCAATATGAAAAATTAAAAGCTGCATATTCAATTGCGGACTGGTCAGAGGAGAATTTCAACAACCGTGCTTTGTTTTCAGATTACTACCTGACCAATCGTTTACAGGAAAGGGATGAATGGAAAGAAGACCCTCTACAGGCGTACAAAAAACTATCTGAGATTTATTTGCAAGCTTCATCAAAGTTCGCAAATGTGAAAAAAAGTGAAATACGCTCTGGACTAATCGAACCTGTATTAAAAGCTCTTGGTTTTTACTTTTTCAATGGACAAAGTAAGTCAACTGAAATTGCTGATGCGGATTATGTGCTTTTTAAAAGTTCTTTGGATAAAACTCCTCTGGTAGAGATGCTTGTTTATCCCTGGGGAAGATCGCTCGATTCAAAAGATGATAAACGCGATAGTGAAACACCTGATATCAATCCAGGGGCAGTGGTTGTCAGCAGGCTTCAATCAAGCGATGCTCAATGGGCTATCGTGACCAACGGAAAAATCTGGCGTCTTTATTCCAAGAAAACGCACGCTAAGGCATCGAACTATTATGAAATCGACCTTGATGAGGTTCTTGCGCATGGAGGAGCTGAGGGCAGCGATATAGCAGAATCTTTCAGGTATTTCTGGCTTCTTTTCAGGATGAAAGCTTTCAAACTGGAGAAAGTCGAATGTGATGGACGAGAACAGGAACTTTCTCCTCTTGATTTTTACCTGCTTGAAAGTGAAGACTACGCTAAGAAACTGGGAGAACGTCTCAAAGAGCGAACGTTTGAAAAGGTTTTCCCTCATATTTCAAAAGGTTTTATACATTACATCAAACAGGTTGAGGGTAAAGATGCTGATCTGTCGGATGATAGACTTAAAATAATCTTCCAGGGAACATTGACACTTCTTTACAGATTGCTTTTCCTTCTCTATGCCGAATCCCGCGACCTTCTTCCCGTACGTGAAATCCGGGGTTACTATGAAGCAAGCTTGAAAAAAATCAAAGAGGAAATCGCTGAAAAAGCCAAAGATATAGAAGACGAAGCTGAAGGGAAAATCAATAAACATTATAAGGATTCTGAATACGCAATCTATGAACGTTTGAGCAAGCTTTTTACGGTAATAGATAAAGGCGATTCCTCATTAAATGTACCTTTCTACAACGGAGGATTGTTCATAACCAATCCTCCTAATGAAGATACATTTGCTGAATCTGAAAATTCTCGTTTTCTACGGGATTTCAAGGTGCCCGATTGTTTCATGGCAAACGCGATAGACCTTCTCGCACGTGATATTGATGACAAACTATGCTCACTTGTGATGATTGACTACAAATCGCTTGGTGTACGTCAGCTTGGTTCAATTTATGAGGGATTACTGGAGTTCAAACTCAGGATTGCTCCTGAAAAAATGGCTGTTATTAAAGGTAAAAAAACTGAAGAGGTTATTCCATATAAAGATGCAATATCAAAGAAACTAAAAATCAAAACTGAGGGTAGAGGAAAGGACGCAAAAGAAAAGGTTCTACCGAAAGGCGCTGTTTACCTTGAAAACGACAAAAGAGAGCGGAAAGCAACCGGATCGTATTACACTCCTGACCATATTGTGAAATATATAATTGAACATGCGGTGGGATCGGTTCTTGAGGAGAAATTCGAAGCTCTTACCCCCAAAATCAGGGAAGCAGAGCTGAAGCACCAGAATTTCTTTAGAAAACAGGAATCACTGAAAAAACAGGGATTGAAATCTGAACCTAATGAGAAAGCGAATCTTATAGGACGCGAACTTGTTGATGAAATATTCAACATCAAGGTTCTCGATCCGGCAATGGGATCGGGGCATTTCCTTGTTGAAGCGGTTGATTTCATAACTGACAAAATGCTTCATTACCTTGACAGATTCAGGTGGAATCCAGTTTACGCATATCTCGATGAAATGAGACGAAATATCATTGACGAGATGGAGAAAGCGGAAGTTTCGATTGACACATCCCGTCTGACGGATGTCAATCTCCTGAAACGGCACGTGTTAAAAAGATGTATATACGGCGTTGATAAAAATCCCATGGCGGTTGAACTTGCGAAAGTAAGCCTTTGGCTCGATTGCTTTACCCTTGGTGCTCCTTTGAGTTTTCTCGACCATCACATGAAATGCGGGAATTCGCTGATAGGTGTTACGGTTGATGAAGTTCAGAAAGCAATTGAAGGAGGACATGAGGGGAAAGGAGCAACAATTTCACTCTTTGGAAGCATGTTTGAAGGATTGAAAAACGCCACTCAAGCGATGCAACATGTGAGCAGACTATCCGATGCTACAAGCGCACAATTGAGAGAATCGAAAACTGAGTTTCATAAAGCAGATTATTTGCTTCTTCCCTTTAAGCGAATTCTCGATATATATACAAGCCAGTGGTTCCGCAACAAACCTAATGTCAAATCAAATAGAAAGAGAAAAATAAAAAAAGAAACAAATGCAGTAATTGATTTTCTTTCATCCGGTAAAGCAACTGAATATCTCAATGCTAAAAACACAAAAGAATCCGCTCAAGCACTAATGAAACTGACAAGCCTGGAGAAAGAGACTTTTGAGAAAGCAATTTATGATACGGTTGAAAATTGCTTTTTCCATTGGGAACTTGAATTTCCCGAAGTTTTTTTTGACAAACATAACAGGCGACTTGAGGGATTGGGTTTTGACGCTGTTGTGGGGAATCCACCATATGATGTATTAGCGGAGAAAGAATTAGATATTTCTATAATAGGAGATGTAAATTATTATACTTCGTTGTCTACTTTTGAACCAGCTATTATGGGTAAATTAAATCTCGCTAAATTGTTCATATGTAAAGGACGTGATTTGCTAAACCATTATGGCAATTTAGCGTATATTGTACCAATGACTCTATTGGGGGATAAAATAACTTATGGAGTAAGGTCTTTATTGCTTGATAAAATGAGCCTATCAAATATTGAGGTTTTCCCACAAAAAGATGATCCCCAAAAAAGAATATTCTTTGAAGCAAAACTTTCTACAGTAATTTTTATTGCTAATAGATATCCCCGTGTAGCTAGTAAGTGTATAAGTAGAATCCATTCAAGTAATTTAATCGAAACCAACTCACCATCTATAGCATTCAATACCAGTGATATACATAATTTCGATAACTTAAATTTGACAATACCTTCATGTTCAAAAATGGATTGGGAGCTTGCTCAACGAATAACCAGTAATTCAAATATCGTACGTTTGGGTATTTATTGTAAAGCTTTTCAAGGAGAGATAAATGAAACAACTGATGGAAAACGTGGCTTTATTTCTTACGATCCCAAAGATGGTTTGCAGATATTAAGAGGATTAAATGTATGCCTGTACACAATAAGGGAAGCTTCGCAAGGGCGACCAATGTTTCTTAGAGTTAATAAATACCTAAAATCAAAGGTGAATAGTGAAAAAGCACAACATCATAAGGATAGGCGTGTTTTATGGCAAGAAGCAAGCGCACAGAATAATTTTCGCAGGATAATTGCTGCATCTATTAAACCTGGTGAGTTTTGTAATCACGCGATAAATTATATCCCAATGTGTCAATCTTCAATAGATAAAGACCTTATTTTAGCTATACTCAATAGTAAAATTATTGACTGGTACTTTAGGTTAGGCAGTACTAATAATGCAGTGAGTCACTATCAGATAATGAATCTACCTGTGCCAAAATTAGAAGATTCCATTTTGAAATATATTAATGATTTCGAACAGGAATTAAAAAAAGAAGAATGGAACAAAATAAGAACTATTCTTATCAAACAATGTGATATTCCTGGAATTCTACCTGAAAAGGTGCGCTCTCTATTAGAGAAGATGTCAGGATTAATTCAGAATATTGAATCTGCTCGTAAACTAAATAAAAGAGCTGAGCGTTCACATCTCGATCCGAAAAGCCAACCTATTCAAGATGTTATTGATTCAGTTTTATACAAGTGTTATGGTCTAACTGAGGATGAGGGGAGATATATTGATGAAAGGCTAAAGGAAATGTTATGAAAAGAAAGAAAGAAACACAAAATATAATAATAGTTTTCCTTGACACTGATATATTGATGCATTTTCAAAAATTAGATTTAATTCCTTGGCTTAAAATTCTAAAAGCTGAAGAAGTGAGAATTATCTTAGTCCCTTTGAATTTTGATCAGCTTGAAGAGAAGCGTTATGATCAAAATCCTATTACTCGCGAGAGGGCAGAAACAGCAATCAAGGAAATAAAATATTTCTTGAATGATAATGTTATTGCTACTTTGAACAATAATGTTACTTTAACTATGGCAATCCAAAATGAAGAACTCAACATTTTGGGATTTTCAGCGGATAATCGACTTATTGAAAGTATTTATCAATATGAATCCAAATATAATAAAGTATTAATCACAAACGATTATCTTCTGAGACAACGAGCGAAAACGAAGGGAATTGAAACTCCTGAACTTGATGAAAATAAATATCGCCGCCCATTTAAAGATGATTCTAAAACAAGACAAATCGTTAAGCTTACTAATGAAAATGAACAATTAAAGAAAGAAATCAAGGAAAGGGATGAAAGAGAGCCTAAACTTGATTTGAAATTTGATGATGGAAGCTTAGAAACAACACACGATATTATTAATCCAAATAACAGATATTACACAAAAGATCTTCTTAAGAATAAAATTATCCCGATTTTGAAAGATACACCAAAATCAGTTGACCATTCTGAAAATCGTTCCACGATATTGGTTTGGCTAATTTTAGAAAACATAGGTCATTATCCTGCAGAAGGTATTGAAATTAAAATAAATATTATTCTTGATCCAGAATCTTTTGATGTTTTTCCAGCTAGACAAACAAATACAGGCATATATATAATAAAACATGTTAAAAACCAACGTGATCTTGAGATAATTAAGAAGAGAGATCAGTTCGTTATTATGTATAAGCTTAATGAGTTATTGCATACGAAAAGTGTAAAATGGTTTCCATTTGCAATATTGGTTAAAGACTGGGATAAAACAGAAAAAATAGATACTTTCGTTATGGATTATGAAATACTTGCTCGAAATATAAGGGGAAAAAAGACAGAAAAATTAACTATTAATATTCAAAGAGACAGAATACCGACTTGAAAACCAATTGCTTAACGAAAATGACATAATTTCCGCAATATGTGATTACCTTGAGCGAATTGAGGGTTATGTAATAGTGCAAAAGCTGGGTACGACACAGAAAGGCATTGACATCATTGCTAAACATCCAGAGCAACCTGGACGACTTTTGATTGAGGCGAAAGGTGGAACCAGCTCACGTGATGGAAGTAACCGCTATGGAAAGGAATATACTGAAACACAGGTTTTTGATCGTGTCTCAAAAGGGTTTTTCACAGTTACCAAAATGCTGGTTGAATGTAAAGACAACGATGATGTTGCATTAGCATGTCCGGATACTGTTACATTCAGAAAATACTTGAATCAGATCAAGCCTGCATTGGATAAGCTGGGAATCAAGGTTTTTCTGGTTAAGGAAGATCGAACGGTAAATTGTTTGTGAAACTTAGCCGATTGAGCTATTGTTCACATTTCAGTTTCATGCATAACATGTCTTTTTTGAAACTGGAGGACACTCCCAAAGGGTTTAGTCTTTTTGCTCAACAACTTCTTCCTCTTTGACCTCTTTAAGAAGTTCGACGATGTTAAGAGGGGGCATGACAAGAGTCGGGAGGATTCCGGTTCTTGATGTGATATTGGCGATAAGTTCACGAGCGTAGGGAACGATGTAAGCTGGCGCATGATTTTTTGAAGTAATCAAGGGTAATGAACTGTTATCGGCTGTACTTGTGATTGTAAGATTAATAAGGTCTTGGTAAAAAGAGAGTCTGAAAACCTTCAAACACAAACCTGTCGGTTAAAGTAGAGATAAAATCTATAATTATCCGTATATATAATAATTTTTTATTATCAGTCAACTCATCTTTAAAATACAGTCTATTTCTATCGTTGATAAAATTACCAAGAGATTCATATATGGTTTTCACTTTTGCTGTATATGCATCGATATCATCCTCGTGTTCCAACGCAAAACCCAACAGTTTTCCGAAGAGAATTTCCAATGTTTCTGTAACACGAGAAAGGTAATCCTCCAGTTCAGCGGTTTTATAGATATGTTCGTTATTAAACTCAAGCATCTCATTCATAAAATTCGTTGCTTTAGACGATAGACCAATTGCTTTATCATCAGAATTTCCAACAATATCCTTTACAAAATATTCTACAATTTCTCCATTTTTAGTTCCAATGTTTGCTTTAATACTCGGTTTTAATTGTTTTTCTTTTATCTTTTCCAAATCAATGGCATCTTCGATATCACGACCTAAATAAGAAATCTTATCAACTAACCTGACAACACAACCTTCGATAGTGCACGGGGAAGTATTTTTCTGACCAACATCAAGAAAATCTGGAACTTTACAGACTTTTAACCTTGTTTTGTTACTTTCGCCATTATGATTTGCAATACCGTCGCGAACAGCTAAAGTCAGATTCAATCCTATTATTGAATCTTTTTTTGGTTTCTCTATTTTATCTACTATTCGTAAACCATGCTTTTCATGTTTGAACCCGCCAATTTTCTTAGCTAGCTTATTAAGAACTAATTCGCCAGCGTGTCCAAAAGGTGAATGTCCCAAATCATGACCCAAACCAATTGCTGCTGCTAAAAAAGGATCACAATCAATATCATTCTCTTTCAAATTTCTACAGATAATTGATGATATAGCTGCAACATAAAGGGAGTGGTCTAATCGAGTACTAATGTGGTCACTAAAAGGATAAAAATATACCTGGGTTTTCATTCGGAGTCTTCTGAAAGCGTGTGAATACAAAATAGCTGTATAGTCACGCTCATACTCACTTCGTTTGCCCAAATCGGGGATCGGGAGAAAGCGTTGAGTAAGTATATTATGTTTTTCCATTTGGTTTTTTAGAATCCGTTTCAGATTTCGCATGATTTGATTTCATCCTAATATACCTGAGCTCGGATTCCAATGAAGGGATATCCCCACCAAGGATTACATCCCTAAGCCCAAAAGGATCTTGAAAGTTTAATTTTTCTTTCTTAATTCTTTTTTCATTGGGCTCTTTGTTTTTCATTTTACTTTCCTTTTTTGAAGTTAAAAAACATTAAGTTTGATAAATCATAAGAAAAAAAAGCCTCATGTCAAGTATTGTCTGAACCATTAATATAATACTTAACCTATGTATAGCATACTTTCGTAGGTTTGTCAAGTACAATTATGTGCTTTGTGGAGGAATCGGCAATGATCAAAATCCCATATGTTATAGACAACCAGACACTTCTGATGTCCGACCTTCTAAACGACCTGCTATGCGAATTTGAAGGCAGGTCAATGGATGTCGCGTCAGCGTATTTCACCCTTGAGGGATTTAATCTGCTTTGCAAAGGTCTCAATAAGCTAAAGAGTTTCCGGTTTCTGATTGGTGCTGAACCTCATGAGGGAAAGGATATAGGACTTGAACCGGTTGATAGAAGAATCAAAGGTTTAATAAGAAAAGATTTTGAGGATATGCCTTTTGATGAAAAACGACTCAGGCAAGTAGAAGACCTGATTCAATATTTACACAAAGATGATGTTCTTGTGCATCTTTATGAAAAGGGATTTCTTCACGCAAAATGCTGGATTTTTTATGGTGACAGGTCGGAGCATGAACTACCCCTTTTCGATCGATTAATGCCAATCATAGGAATTGCGGGTTCATCTAATTTCACACATTCAGGATTGACATCAAACAAGGAACTAAACCTTGCCCATAAAGTGGTTTTGTCTCCGGATGAAATAGACGACTGCATAGCTAAAAGAGCTGTCGAATGGATGCAGTCTGATAAATCAAGTCCAAGAATAACTGATTTAAACCGTCAGATGATCAAGAGTGAAGTAGGAGCTCGAGCAATTCTGGAGCTTGCAGACTGGTTTGAAAAGCAATGGTTAGATTCACGGGATTTCAAGGATGAATTGATTCGGATTTTGGATGAATCGAAATTCGGTCAGGTCGAGTACACACCATATCAGGTTTACATGAAAGCCCTATGGGAATATTTCAAGGATGATCTTGGTGAGGAGCTTGAAATTTCGAAAAGGTCAGCAGTTGACCTTGCTGAATTCCAGGAAGATGCTGTGAAAAAAGCAAGAAAGATACTGGCTCGATATGACGGTGTGATGATAGCTGATTCTGTTGGACTTGGTAAAACATGGATCGGGAAAAAACTGCTTGAGGATTATGCGTATCATATGCGTCAGAAGGCATTGATAGTTTGTCCCGCAAGTCTCCGCGATATGTGGGAAAACGAACTCCGGGAAGCCACTATACCATCAACAATCCTTTCCCAGGAGAAGCTTGGTCAAGTAGATTTCAACCCGTGTGATTATGCGGATTTCGATATCACACTGATTGATGAGAGCCATAACTTCCGAAATAAGAACACTCAACGATGGCAGAATATTGAAATAATGCTTGGGATGAATGGGAAATGCGGAAGGGATGGTCAACGTAAAAAAATAATCCTGCTGACCGCAACACCAATCAATAATGACCTTCTTGACTTGTATAACCAGTTCAATCTTATTGCCCTTAATGATAAAAGCTATTTTGTGTCAGCAGGGATAGGCGATCTCCACAAGTTCTTTTTGAGAGCTCGTCGTGAATTCAAATCGGGTTTGGGGAGCATTTCACTTTTCAATCTGCTTGAGGAAATTGTAATCAGGAGAACTCGACCTTTCATTAAAAAAGTCTATCCTGAAGCAAAGATTAAAGATAAAGTAATCAGATTCCCGGAAAGGCGCTTGAGAACCGTTACCTATAATCTTGAGGAAACCTACAGTGGCATATATGATGAAATAGTCAATGGTATCGAAAATCTACACCTTGCCCCATATAACCTGGAGAGTTACAAAAAGGATAAAGAAGATATTGATGAAATGGAGTTAGGTCGTGAGCAAGCCCTGGTTGGAATTTTCAAGAGCAGATATCTTAAGCGATTTGAGTCAAGCATCCATGCTTTCAGAATAAGCATCAGAAGGGCTCTTGCATTCCTTCAGACATTTGAGGAATACCTTCTCGATGAGAAACTTCTGACCAGTAGGGATTTTCAGAAAGCTCTTTCGTTTCTTGCCAGAGAGGATGAAGAAGATGATGCAACCCCTGAATCCTTAGCGGATGAGATTGATGCACATAAGGAAGCTAAGACAATTCTGGAGAGCATGGAATCGGTTAATCCTAACGAGTACAAACTCAGACAGATTCATAAGGCGTTGAAAGATGATGTTGAAACCTTACAGCTAATTTGGGATAAGGTTAAAGACATAGATTACAAAGAAGATGCAAAACTCAATGAGTTAAAGGAGTTATTAAAAACTGAACTCCAAGGGAAGAAAGTTCTGATTTTCACATATTATAAGGACACAGCACGTTACCTTTACAAGCATTTAGGACATCCAGACTGTAAAGATGCTCAAAAATTTCGAAAGGAGATTAATAACGCTTATGTCCACCGGATGGATGGTGGAGTTAGTCCTAAGGATCGTGTTCGGTCGATAAAAGCATTCGCTCCAATATCAAACGATAAGCCAGAGTGGAAAGATACGGATAAAGAGATTGACATATTGATTTCAACAGATGTTCTATCTGAAGGTCAGAATCTTCAGGATTGTGGTTATCTGGTCAATTATGATCTCCATTGGAATCCTACACGCATGGTTCAACGTGCAGGTCGTATCGATCGAATCGGAGCTCTTTTTGAAACTCTATGGATTTTCAACATGTTTCCGGATGAGGGTTTGGAGAGATTATTAAGACTGGTTGAAAGATTAATGACAAAGATAGCTCATATTGATAAAGCTGGATTTCTTGATGCAAGTGTTTTAGGAGAGACTGTACATCCTCGTAACTTTAATACTCTTAAGAGAATTATGGAGGAGGATGAATCTGTAATTGAAGAGGAGGAGCAATTCAGCGAACTTGTGAGTAGTGAATTTCTTGAAATGCAGTTACGCAATCTGCTTGATGCTGGTGGAAAGGAAATGCTGGAGAAACTTCCAGATGGAATACACTCCGGTTTAACGAAAATAGGAAGCAAGGGCATTTTCTTCTATTTTCAAGCAAAACGTGAAAGCGAGCAGAAACTACATTTCTGGCGATATTATGATTTGAAAAATAATTCCATTGTGGATAACCGGTTTCTGATTGCTAACCTGATTGCTTGTGAGAAGGATACTCCAAGGATTGTTGATAATGATATCTTCAATTTAGTCTTCGATCTTCAAGAAAAAGTGATTGAGAATATACTTTCGTCTTTTCAGCAGAGACAGGCGTTAGAAGTAGCTCCACGTTCAGTGGATTCAATTCAGCAGACGATTTCAACATTAATACAAGACTATTTAAATCATCCTGAAGTTGTCAGGACAATTGCTCTTAAGGCTGTACGTCTGCTTGCCCAACCTATGTTAACAGTTCAAATCAAGGAACTTAAGAAGCTGCTTGAAAGATTCCAAAGAGAAAAAGACCCTATTGTATTGATTGATGAAGTAATCAAGCTAAGTGAGGGATTTAGTGAAGCCCAGGAGAATGGCACTTCAAGTAGAAAACCTATTATGCTAAAGCGTGATGATCTTCGGTTAATCTGTTTTGATGTAATTTCTGGAGGGTGATTATAATGTAGTTGAACAGGTGCAGAAATGGGAAATGATGAACTTTCGGATCAGATATTTTCGAATTTAAGTACAATTAGAATAATTGATAGTCATAGATTAATGGAAGAAATTCGAAAGCGAAAATTCGATTCTTCTGAGGAAGAAGTAAAACGAATGCACTATATCAGTGAGAAATTCTTCGTTGATTGGCTTTCTCACAATATTCATTCAATAGCTGAAAAATTCAATGTTAATGAAAATGTCATATCTTCGGACATGCTCAAGAGTGATTTCACAAAACTGTTCGAGTTAAAAGCTAATCTGCCTAATCCACCTTATACCGATCCCACTCTGGATTCAAACCGTGAAAGATTACGTTCGTATATTAGACTCGCTGCTATTTCATCCAACTCACCCGAAGTCGCTTTGAATAACACCATTGACGCAATTAGAAACTATATTGCCTCAATGAAGAAAAGTGTGATGACTAATATCAGATTTCAGGTAGAGGCAATGTTGTTTTCCAGAGCAGGCGCGATAACCAATGAAATCTGTGAGAAGTGTGGGGCACCGATGAAAGTAGTAAATCCATATGGCGGTGACTCATATTTTTTAGGCTGCAGTGAATATCCTTATTGCTATAACTCAAAACAGTTAAGCGTCGAGATAATTGAATCAATTCCAAGAGTAATAGATAAGTGGACACAAGGTGATTTGGAAGAAGCACTAAAAAGGCTTTTACCAATTGAATCTCACTGGAGACCAAGCTCTTACGATGAAATATCGACAAGAATCGAATTCATTGACCCTATTCTTGAATCACTGGGTTGGTGTACGTTGGATAATCGCTATGTTAAAAAGGAGTTTAAGACGCAGCTCGGAAGAGCTGATTATGCATTGTTTAAAGATGAGCAACATCTTTATGCAATTGTTGAAGCGAAAAAATTATATGAAGACCTAAGTAAGCATCGAGAGCAAATTTCTAACTTCCTGGTTGCTACATCAGCACAGTATGGGATTTTGACCAATGGTTTTGACTGGGAAATCTTTAATCGAGATGATGAAGGCAAAATACAACTCACAGTTGCAGTAATGAATATCATATCTGACACAGATGAGGAAACATTAAGTAAAATAGTTGAACTGATTCGAAAGAGATAATGCCCTCCACTTTCTTTTACCTCTGATTCTCTGGCCAGCTACATTTCTCACCCATTATCTGCCCTTTGCACTATTGGCATTTAAAAATGTCCGGGATTTATCCCGACGGATATTGACATGAAATAAAGCAGGTGGTAAGATATGAATGGTTTAACGACAGATATTGACATTAAAGAAACAGTAGGTGATACGAAAATGACAGATTTAATGAGAATATCAGAACCGAATGATGTAACGGAAAGTCGGTTTCCACCGTTGATATCAATAGCTGAAATGTTTCTGGTATCTCTCGATTGCGCTGAAAGCAGCATTGATACATATACCAGGCAATTGAAAGCCTTTCTTGAATGGATCAACTATTCTGGAAAGTCACTGGATTTATCAACATGGGGACGACAAGATATCCTTGAGTACAAGCAATATCTAAAGGGGTCTGAATGTAACGGTAGAAATCTATCTGGGAATACAATTGCAGGTTATGTGACGGTGGTTCGCAAGTTCTGGACTTGGTTGGACTTGGAGGGTTTCTGTCCCAATATCGCTAAAGGTATCAAGATTAAAAGAGATCAAGGATTTAAAAAGCATACACTTACAATCGGTCAAATCAGGGATGCTTTGAATACATTCGACTTGAGTACACTGGAGGGTTTAAGGAACTATGCCATCTTTAACCTGATGGTCAGGACTGGATGCAGGGATATTGAGATTGTAAGGGCAAAGGTAAAGAATCTGAGAACACTGGATGGGCATACGGTTCTGGATATACAGGCTAAAGGTCAGGACAGCGCAAACCAATTTAAAGTTTTGACAGTAGCTTCTGAAAGACCTATTAGAGAATACCTTAACGCAAGAAAGAAGATGAGTCCTTTCAAGGATGATGATTGCTTATTTGCCTCGGTGTCACGTCGGAATAGTGGCAATGGCTTAACCACACGCTCTATCAGCGGGATCATTAAAAATGCTCTTCGGGAAATAGGATTGAATGATGCTAAATTGACAGCTCACAGCCTTCGACATACAGCTATTACATTAGCGGTTGCGGGTGGTGCAAGTTTGCATCAGGCACAAGCAATGGCAGGGCATAAAGACCCTCGAACCACACAGGTTTACTTCCATAACAAAAAACGTCTTGAAGAAGCTGCTGAGAAATGTATAGATTTTTAATATAATGGGGATGTTTAAAAGAGAAAGAACGGAAGGTGCGAAATGATAGTATTAAAGCCAAGCATGAAAAGATTTGAGAACCTTAAAGTTTTCAATATCAACGGTATTGATTATGTTTTGCCGGATGCGGCAGCTCATGCTATTGGATGCTCTGTCAGGACAATTAGAGACCTAACTGGTGATGGTAGACTCAAAGGGAAAAAGGATATTTTCGGGAAAACTGCCCGTCCCTGGTGGTTGATTGAACGAGAATCACTCAAGCAATTCATTGAGGATTACATAGCTGAACATTCGAAAGATTGAGCTGGATTTAGAATCACCTTGAATCATAGAGCGCAATTATGATATAAATAATATGTGTGTTTCAGCATTGTCTTAATTGATAATGCTGTACGGTCTCTCAGGATTCAGGTCTTGAGAGACTTTTTAGTTTTAAAGCATCCGGGATTATCCATCATGATAGGAAGCCAGTGTTATCTGTTATGGGTTATGATTCTCAAATCCGAATCCTGGGGATGCTGATTAGGCGAAAATGAAATATATGTTTGAACTTGACTAAAAATCATTTATAATCTCGTTTACCGTTTATGGGAAAATATCCCGCAAAAGTTTTTTATGGAGGTTGAAATGAAAAGAGCATTAATTCTAATTCTAACGATGGTTATGATCTTAACGGATTACCCATCGATTAGCATTGCACAGAATACAGAGCAAGCACCACCGCCACAAATACCACCACAATTAGTACAACCACCGCCAGCAAATTCGATTGTATTGCCAGCTGCAACACCAATTAAAATAGTTCTCATGGAAGAAATATGCTCTCAGAGAAACAGAGAGGGCGATGAAATTATCTTTTCGGTGGAAGAGGACATTTTGATAATGGGACGTGTTTACCTCGTGAAAGGAACTCCCGTTATCGGTCGAGTAATTCATGTAAAGTCATCCAAAGGTTGGGGAAAAAGCGGTAATTTCGATATCGAGCTTACGAGTCTTTATCCGATTTACAGTATGCCAATAAGACTAACCGGAGAGACAGCAAGCAGTACAGGAGGAAGGCAAGCACTCGCGGTTACTGGGGGCGCTATTTTGGGCGGTTTTACTGTGGTTGGATTGCTAATAGGTGGTTCAATTAAAGGTAAAAAAGCCCGTATCAGTCCGGGAATAAGCATTACTGTATATGCATCGGAAGATGGATTTATTATGGATATTCCAGCAGATGAAATGCACAAGATGGTTGATGACTGGTATAAAAAAAAAATCATAAATGGATTTTTAAATTATTCTTGGGACGGTAGACGCTCAATCTCAGAGACCATGATCGCAATGGGATATGTGATTGATAAAGAAAAAATTACGTATAAACCGCTTGAGAATTTCAATTATCAAATCGATGTTCCATTAGATGCAATCAAGATTGCATCATTTAAATTTCAACCATTTGAAGAAGGTTATACTTCAAAACGTAGAACCATAGTGGAAATGAATGAACCAGCGAGATTAATACTTAAAGCAGTTAAATAGTATTGTAAACAAGAATGACCTTTTATTAAATCAAATTCCCCCAAAAAAGGAGGTGAAAAATGAAAAGGCAAATATTGATTTTTCTGCTATTGTTATTCTTAGTTGGATGCGGTGGTGGCGGTGGAAATGATTTAGCCTCTGATGCAGATCGATTCATAGGTGATTGGAATGGCACCATGATTAACACCGGAAGAGCTGATGGGCAACCTTTAAATCCTAACGCTGCTTTAAAGATGCATTTCGAATATGCAGGGAAAGAGGAAATTGAAGGTGTGATGATTTATTACATCACAGCGTCATTTTATGCTGATGGAGTGTTATTTTTTACTGGAATTATTCAAGCTCTTCCAGGCGGGACGTTAATGATTGATTTGGTGCAGAGTGACATTTCATTAAAAATGTTAGGACAGTTCACCGGAAACACAGCTAGTGGGACATATGAGTCCTGGGTAGTAAATCCCTACCCACCTTACAACTTGATACATACGTGGGGCACTTGGTCAGCAGCAAGATAACAGATTGATAGCTACCTACTTGAGTAAATATTTTTGAGTATTGTTCAAGTGCTTTCTATTGAATCACAATTTGTACTAATTTTCTTGATTTTATAAAGCATTAACGTTTCCATGGACAGATTATATTCCCTGACCATGGAAAATTAATCAATGTACCGTTTCCATTAACGATTATTAGTTCAATCATTTGTGTTGAAAAACGTTAATCGTTTCCGTTTCCATGGTTTGATCTTAACTGTATTTTGAATACGAATCGAATGATAAAAAAAGCTGCCAAGGGATTGAACCTTGACAGCTTTGATGGATTTATCAGGGTTGCTGATTAGATGTAACTTTCATCAAGATCGTGAACCATATTCCAGTCAGGGTTTTTATCGGGATCAGTGCAGATTTCCGGTTTTGAGTTTCCATTAGTCAAGGCATCATAAGCGGCAGCTTTTCGCTTGAGTTCCTCCAACTGCCGGTTATATTTTTCACTTTCGATTTTTTCCTGATATGGTCTGAGACTGGTATCCTTGAGAATTGATCGTATCTTTTGCCATTGCTTGAAACTCCAGGGATAAGGGAATGAGGACTGTCCGTTTATCCAGTCTTTACCTTGATTAGCAAGCGATTTGTAAAACTCAGCGCTTGACTGTTTCCATCGATTTTCCTTGGTGTTTCCAAATTTCCCGGATGCATTTCGTTTCCGTGATTTGAGCTGGGAATATGCTTTCAATTCAAGCTTGTGGATAATGTCAAGGTAATAATCGGTTTCAGGATTTCCGGTTTGGATTTTTTCAGGTATCCGTAAACTGTAATGTTCTAATTCTATGGTCAGATTCATTTCATTGTCTCCATATGGTTTGATTTAAAAAAGTAAAGCCCGGCAGTGTGATCACTACCGGGCAATGGGATTACTGAACGTTTAAGATATAATTAGCTGCCTGGGATGCTCTTGCTGCTGCATGAATGAGCATTTTGGGATTATCATGGAATGCTGAAAGCCATCCCTGGATGTACCCAGCATTATTCTTGATTTCCTTGGTGATCCCGGCAGTTGCACAAAGAAAAGCCCCTCCAAGTTCCGCGATTAGTTCCTCTTTATCGTATCTGAGGGAACCATCATTTTTGATGCAACTAAGAGTTTCCCGGTCAAGTCTTTTCTCATGCCCGGTGCTATGGACAAGCTCATGAAATAAAGTGTCATAGTAACCCTCAGTGGATTTGAAAAAAGACTGGTTTGGCATATGGACAAGATCGGAAAGTGGAGAATAAAAAGCTTGTGGATTGTTTGAATGTTCAAGCTTTGGAGGATTTGGCATTTCCTGGGTTATGGTTTCCGCTGATTCAATCGGATTGAAAAAATCCGGCAGTTCGATTACCGGGATTTTATCCTCTTGAATATCATTACACTGGGTAACATTAAAAACCCAGTAAGCCCGTAAAAGTGGGATCACCTTTTCGATTTCATCAAGTGTTACCGGATCGGTTTTGATGAAATGATTCAGTTTCCAGTAAATCACCTGAAAGCCCTTTTCACCCTGCCGAACATATCCTCCAAGCTCTTTAGCTTGCTTATAGGTCAGGAAATAAGGGCTTTCAAAATTGGTAAGACTGAGTAACAGGTGATTGATTCCCTGATACGGTTTTTTGGTTATCAGGTTACTTGGAGGAATGCCCTGAACCCAGGGCTTAATCCATGGGATTTTCCCTTGCTCCAGTTCCCTGATAATCTGGTTAGTTACTTGCTCATAAAGAGCATTTTTACTTGGTGTTATGGGTATCATTGCTCTTTACTCCTACAGATAAAATTAGTTAATGCATATGATTATACTTATATGTTCCGTATTGTCAAGTAGTTGGACAATAAAAGACAAATGAATTTTTCAGCTCAGGATTAAAGGTGTCTATGTCCATAAATCCAAGATTACAGAAATATGAATCATAGGAAAAATGGGTAAAACCGGGCAATGGGAAACCGGTCTGATAATAATTCCTTTTCCGGTGTTCAGGGCATATCAGACAATATGATCTGACTCTTAGAATTCAATCTGAGAAACTCCAAGAGCATTACAAAAAGCTAAGATTGATTTTGATTTAATCCCGGTTCTTAGTCAGGAAAGGAATTCAGGGACGGGTAGGGTCTGGATGGCAGCTGTGGATGTGGTGTATAGGGTATAACCTCCTGCTCTCTTTTGAAAAAAAATAAAAAAAATGTGATTTGGCAGGGGGGTGTTATTTACTACAATGGCATTTTTGGGTTGTAGGACAAGGTTATACCTGTGTTGTAAGCAATAGGTAGGGTCTGGGTGGTATGAATGGTTAGCTTTGGGGTATTTTGGAAAAAAGGGACTTATTATTAGGGAATTTTAAAGGGGTAGTTAAAGACGAATAAAGGATGGCTGACAACAAGGTGGATGGGGATTAAATAGGGTTTAATCCCTGACGTGCAAAAAAGACTCACATGAGTGATGATTCAAACTAAGCTTGAAGATTACATTCATCCGTAGCCTTAAATGTACATCACAGGTATTAAGTATTTAGGTTAACATTTTCATTAAAATTGATTTTAAATCTGTGCTGGGATCACCTGTTTTTAAGTAAGTTCCATTACTACGATAGTAAACATGATTGAAAACATCCCTACTCACATCAAGCAGTGTTTCTTTTGCTCCAGTTTTTTCACCATTATGGTTGTCGGAGGTTTCGTAAACTAAAAATGTCTCATACTTGGTTTTCAATTCACTTTTCTTGCTAATAGTAAGAGCTCGTGCTATAGGCTCACCTACGTGATTGTACAATTCATCAGGTGGTAATAGGAATGAAACCACATCTATCAGGGGTTTTGGTGCATCCTTTAATCCAAGCTCATCCGATATTGCTGGTCCAAAATCGAATTTGGTATTTTCGATTTCAGGAATACTAAATGAAGATTTTAGCTTTTCAGCGATTTGGTTTTTTTTTAGCCATTTGTTGAACTTTTTTTTAACGATCTGTTTCCCGATCGTAGATTTTATCTTTTTTTCTGGCTTCGTGTCAAAAACTACGTAGTTTTTATATAGAAGTTCTAATTCACTTTCAGAGTTTTCACCGATACCTAGTGACACATCCATAATCTTTAACGAGTGTCCAGCAACATTTGAGATATTGTCCAAGTAGTCTTCTTCTTGCTCATAGTCTGAAAGGTTTGATTCTAGTGAATCCAATACATCCTTCATTATTGCGTAAGAATCTCTGTTAAGAATCGATTGCAATGATTGAGGGGAAATCAATTTTGAATGAACATCTAATGTATCTAAATCATGCAGAATAACCCCAATATTGATTGGCTGAAAGGATGCTGGATTTTCGAAGTATTGTATGACAGCATATTTATATTTCATGGTTTTCTCCTAAAACAGGCTCTTGCTCCATAAAGGAAATAAATCTTTATGTCCCATTAAAAACTCTTTAACATTGTCTGCTCGTAATTTTAGACATTGTCTTAATGCATTTTTACTATCCTGATCCATCTGCCATGAAACAGGAATGCAATTTATCAACTCACCAAGTTCCTTATCTGATATGTTAATTATATACTCAAGAAAAGAATGAAATGAATGAAAATCTTTGACATATTTATCTTCAAGTTCGGTTGGGGAGTAAACAGGCTCTCGATAATATATCAATTTTGAAGTCAATTCGATTGGTTTCCAGTAAGGGCTGAAAAAAGCCTGTGCAAAATCAGATGCGAGATATTTTAAAACGACATCTTCACCCTGCCATATTCTTTGAAATAGGTAATTATATGGATTATTATTCCCTCTATCACAGTTTAAAATTAGAAAATCAACTAAATAGATTCCGGGAACATTTTCGGGATTACATAGAGATTTTCTCTTGCTGCTATCATTCAGCCAAAAGAAAAGGTTTTCACCGTTTCTTATATCCTCAACACCAAAATGCAAGGAACCATTAATTCTAGGTTTTCCGTATTTATCTTTGATAAATGCTAAAAGGTCATTTGGAAACTCTATCAAAGAAAACTTGGGCGTATCACAACCTGTAAAATGTGCAAACATAAATCCAATTAATTCGTTGAGAGTTCCTCTGTACGGTTTTTCATCGATTTGAAAGAACTTCACCCTATATGTAAGATTATCATTACATAGTACGTAAACCTTAAATTCATTCCCATCAGGAACCTTATTTCTATCTGTCTTAGCTTGTACTATAGGTACTTTCATAAATTAACCTAAAAGAGTAAATCTCATTTAGATGTTTAAAAGTATGATGAGAGAATTATACTCCAATTCCTAAACTGGTGGTAAAAGTGCTAAAATATTAGACCATTTGCTACTTGGTGACCATTTTTTTTTAAAATCTTCATTATGATATATCGCCTCAACCACTGGTGTGATGAAATCTGATATGTCTTTCACAATCGATGGGAAATTTTTGGTAACATCCTGCAGTTTGCTTTTTTCCAAGAAACTCCTCCATTGCTTGGACTTCATGGGGTCTTCTGAAAATTCCTTTGTAAAAGCAGTAATGTTTTGATCAATCTTTGTTCCTCTGGTATCGAATGTTTTAAGTATCGCATCTGATAATATCTTGCCATCGAAATCATAAGTCCGGGATAACAGCCAAATGTCGTAAAAATCATTCATTCTGCTATTTATCTTATCCAGTCTTACCATCGCTTCAAACTTCTCTGCAATTGAACTTTCCTTACTGTAACCTAGTAAGACTGGCTTGGGAGCATCCAGTATTGTGGGATATTCAATGAGCTTAGGCTCAGGTATAACTTTATCTCCAAACCCAATGTCTATCTGCATGTGGATTTTAGTTTTTTCTAGATAGCCAATCATTCTTACTCTTACGCCCTGGTAATCAGACTCCTCAATTATGCTTCTTAACTGGATACTGCTTTTATCAAAATTCAAACCATCAGATTCTACCTCTAAATCACAGATAACTTTCATTATATCTGTTATGATATCTGGATCATCGTCTATTTTCCCCAGCACATCAATATCCTTAGTCGTTCTTGACCGTGGTGAATCCCATACTATAAGCATCAAAGCTCCCTTTAGGATGAGTTGCTCTCTAAATGGCGATTTTGAAATCCTGTATAAGAACCTCTCCATCGCATAGAGCTTAAGGAGTTCGTCGAAAAGAATATTCCTTTTACGGGCAATATTCATTAAACGTTGACGTATGGATGCAGCAATATTTTTAATCCTTTTTTTCATTTCACAGTATTGCCTGAAGATAAGGGAGCATTACTTTTTCAATCCTGCAAATCCTAGCATATTCGATTAGTTTTTTGATATTTACTTTCTTCCTTTCTTTGTAGAGTTTCAGAGACTCGATTGCAGTGTCTAGACCAATCTTATTCCTGTATTTAAAACAATCAACGATTGTTTTTTCAGCAGAAAAAACTCTAATTCTAACCTTGTTGATTTCATATGTTTCAATACCTGCTGAGTATGATTCTTGAGAGTTGATGATTACCTTAATAGGTGGGTATTCCAGTTTTGGCTTTCGAGTATTTCTTTCAATCGAGATGTATACATCATGGGGAATTTGGGTCGTGATTTCATGAAACGCGAGTGCTGATATCAGAGCTATGACAGAATTAGGAGCCTTCATGGATACCTTGACAAGATCGGGATAATCACCAGGTGGTGAATCAACCAGGTAATAAAGACCCCAGCTCAGTTTTTCCACAATGCCTTCCTTCTTCATGGAATAAAGAACTGATCCGTGGACACCTTCTTCAAGTACTGTCTTAGTTCTCATAATCCCACCATGAGCTTTAAATACTTGAATTGCTTTCTGGATGCTTTTTGAATACTTCGTCATTCTCGTAACCTCAAACTCACCTATATTATAAATCAAAATATCTAAAATGTCAACACTTATTTATAAATGTTGACAAAATTATCATATTCCTTATCGAGTGAGAACGATCGTACTTTAGTCAGAAAGGAATCTTGGCATCCCAATCTTTAATTCACTTGGGGGGGAATCTAACCAATCAAAAACTAAAGGCATATCAGATGAATCTACTTGGTCTAATGTAAACAGATTTAATAGAGGAACAGGAACGGGTAGAGAAGAGGGAGGCAAGTTAAGGGTTAAGAAGAAATGGGATAGAGTTCACCTTAACCTGACTCCACAATGCTCTTTTTCGATTTTTTTCAAACACAGTAGCGTTGTCTGGAGATCATCCCAACCTCACTCCTATATCTTTCTACGTCTTTTTTCGGAGTTGTAACAATATAGGCAGGAAAATTCGATAGTTAAGTAGTTTGTCTAAAGCTATTTTTTAGCTATGCACACGCTTTCTGTTTGAGAGTAATCGCTGAGCAATTTTGGCTTTATCTTCTGGTGAAAGATTCCTTGGTGCTCTTGGTGGTTTGATTTGTTTCTTGTCGATTTCATACTCCTTGCCGCCGTAGCCATTGTCCATTGTAGGTTTCAGTCCAAATTTCTTTTCCAAATGTCTCTGCCAGCTGCGACTATGTGTGTAAATGGATGCCATCTCATCAGCTTCATTGAAGATGATGATGGTCTCGCGTTCATATTTGGTTAATCTATAAGGCATTTTAAGGCACTATGATTCTTGTTTTCTAAACTACCCCTTTTAGCTATGGGGATTAATACCTTATCTACTTCTGCTTATTATATTTCCTATATTAAATGTAGCTCATAATATAGATACGTGATGCATAAGGTTTTAGCTATCTGAGTTGTGATAATTGTTCTTCCGCGCTTATGTATAGGATGATAGCTACCTGCTAAGCTATTTTCTCAAGGGTTTCACGAAGCAGCTTTACGTCCGAGCTGCAAAGTAACCACCTTCGAAATGAATCCACTTTGGGACGCATTTTTTGTTTCCATTAATAAATCAGGATGAATCGTCAGAGGCATTTATGAATATCGTGACGGTTGATGAATTGCCATCGGAATCCACACATGCGATTTTGTGCTTGCCGACTTTCGGATAGTAAAACTGACTCTCCTCGGGTTTGCATGTGATCAATAATTCACCATCCACAAACCAGTATAGCTCCTGAATTATGTTTGATGCGGATGCTTCAAGCAGGATTCTCTGATGCTCAACCGGGGCCTCATCGCGGAGCACAAAATCAGCACCGTTTTGCGGTGAGAGTATCAATGGTTTGGGACCGTATGAATAATGACTGACAGTAGCCATCAGGGGAGGAATTTCATCAACCGGGTAACCCTCGCGTTTACGCCATGATGCTATATCAGGAGGCCAGATCTCGAAAACTTTTTCCGTACCGGACTCATTTGCCGTGTATCCATAAGGGAATCTCAAACCGGTTTGGTTATCGATTATGAATTTCTTGTGCATCTGGCAGGTTTCTATGGGCGATACTCCGCAAATGTAAAGTTCCTGTACCGTGTGAGGACAATCCTTTGATGGCAACATCCCGCTGACCGAACAAACTTCTCTTATTCCGATAGATTCAGGTCTTTCAAACCATGATATTGAATTAGTGATTGAATTGAAAATATCGAACATAAGTGGTGCAGCGGCATTAACGCCTATGAGCTCGTTGGAGTCTTTTCCTGAAAAATTGCCTACCCATACTCCAACTGTATAATCCGGATTATATCCGACACACCATGCATCACGATTGCCATAGGATGTTCCTGTTTTCCATGCGATTTTTGGAATATCTTTTGTTGATTCCCAGCAGGTTGGGAGGTCTGTGCGCTGGATATCGGAAAGTATCTCGCTGATTATGTATGATGAAGCTGATGTAAATATCCTTGATGGGGGTCTTTCCGGTTCCGAGTCTATCATCCTGTATGGCTGATATTCCCCATCGCAGGCGAGAGTTGCATATAAATTTGTCAATTCAAGCAGATTCATTTCGCAGGAACCAAGAACAAGTGGCAAACCATAATAATCACGAGGATTCACTATTGTTGTCACACCGGCGTATTTTAACAGCGAATAAAATTTTTCACCCAGTTTTGAATATAATTTCACAGCTGGCACATTTAATGATAATTTGAGAGCGTTCTCTGCGGGGATTCCTCCTCTGTATTGTTCATCATAGTTAATGGGGGTATAGCCGGAATAGTCGATTGGGACATCCGAGAGCATCATCCTCGGAGAGATAATACCCTCATCGAGAGCAAGGGCATATGCGAAAGGTTTGAGCGTGGAACCCGGAGACCTTGGAGCGATTGCTCCGTTAACCTGCCCAGCATGAATCGGATCAAAAAAATCACTCGAACCGACCATGGATTTAATTGATCGGGTTTTATTATCAATGACTACAATCGCGCCATTTGTAATGCCTTTCTGCATCAGGGAGATCATGTACTGAGATAGCGATTTTTCGCATAACGATTGAATTTTTAAATCGATCGTCGTCTTGATATTCGATTCCCTCTTGTATTTTGATTTGACGAGTCTTGAAAAATGCGGAGCTGAAAATGGCTTTTCGAATCGCTTCTCAGGCATGGCGTCGGAGATAATATCAACGCAAACCGTTTCGGAGATTAATCCGCGATCCATAAGCAGTTTCGCAATTTTATCCCTGTGTTGACGGGATTCAGCATTATGAGTATCCGGTCTCAATCGGGATGGTGAATTGGGAAGTCCAACAAGGGCGAGCGCCTCACTCTTGCTTAGAGTCCTTGCGGATTTTCCGAAATAGAAATATGCCGCAGCGCCGATCCCCTCTATATTCCCTCCGTATGGCGCGATATTGAAATAGTATTCGAGAATCTCATTTTTTGAGAATGCGCATTCCAGTTGGATTGCCCTGAAAATCTCGATGATTTTCGAACGATATGTGCGCGGTTTTGGCTCGATCATCCTCGCTACCTGCATGGTGATAGTAGATCCACCGCAGACAACATCCCTACTCCTGATATTGGTTATAAGAGCTCTTATTAAGGAAACCGGATTAAATCCGGGATGATAATAAAAATATTTATCCTCGTATTCGATAACAGCGTTGCGTAGAAATTCGGGAACATCCTTGATTTCTGTCTCCATTCGCCAGTAATCATCATTCGCGAGATACAGACTGAGAAGTTCATCATTCGAGGAGTACACTGCGGTCGACCGGTCTCGATTCAATTTCTCAACTGGAAGCGGATATATGATATTAAGCAATTGAAAAATAAGGAACGGAAAAAGGAATGCTGCTGCGATTATTCTAAAATTTCTCTTTTGAATAATTATTAAATACTTGCTGCAAAATATTTTATAAAAATATTTGAACATACATCCCTTTTTTATTCTAAGATGGTGATTTTTCCCGATGATTGAACTGATGTATAGGTCGGGTCATACATGCACTCCGCGGATACCGGCGGAAGAGTGAATGTTCCACTTGTTACCGCTCTCACGGCGTAATAAAAAGTTACAGGTTTCTTGTGACTCAGCGATGTGAAGAGGAAAATCCGATCATCCCTGATGTCAGTATAATTGGGTGTATACTCGCTTTTTTCAATCCATGAAATCTCAGCGCTTGTTGCAAGTCGAGGATTCTCAATCTCGAAACCAGCTGGGAGCATATCATCGATGATTACATTTTCAAGGTTCTTATCCAGTGCTTCCGCTGTAATTTTTGCGATATAAAGGTCGCCTTGTTTGAATTTATCATATTCGAGATTGCTCCCTTGGACATCCAGAAATTCCCTCGTAACCTTTACCCCTTTGTTGTACTCATCGATTTTCCCGTTCTTTGGCACGCCCCACGCCTGCCAGTAGATATAACATGTTCCGGTTCCCTTAATATTAATTTGGGGTTTTTTTCCGGATAGTGTTATGTCCCGTATGGTTATGCCTTTTTCATCGAATTGCTTGAATGTTTTACCATCAACCAGAACAGTGCCGCTATAATCGGCCTTTTGAGTTTTCTTCAAAGCCTTACCGAGAGCCATCAGGGCAAATGCATTCTCCTGTGTGGAGCCCCATCTTCCGATTCCTATTGAATCGGTTAGTTGTTTAATAAGCACAGGTATCCCCGGATTATTCGGTGCAATTTCCTGAAGAACACCAAGCATAATCGCGTTTTCTCTTGTCGGTGAATTGAAATTACCGCCGGTTTCACGTTCGACCGTAATAGGATGTATCTCGGATGGTAATAAGCTGAGGGCGGTTTTCTTATCTCCCATTAACGCAAAACAATGTGCTATCTGATATTGCGATGAAACAGGCAGTTCACTCATCCTGTTGTCTTTTATATAGTTGATAGTCGATTTTGGGGGAGATCCCGCAAGTGAAAGCACATAGCATGCATATACTTGATTTTGCAGTGACATTTTTCGGATATAATCCTGGTTTGATACATCTCTTTTTGTGAAATTTTCGAGCCACGAAATCATATTGTCATACGTGCTTTCAGGAATCTGATATCCGGCTTTTTTGGCTTCCACAAGAAAATGCGATGCATAAATGCTTGTCCAATCGTTTATGTAATAGCCGGAAGGCCAGTATGAGAAAGAACCATCCTCCCACTGGTATGCGACCAATTTTTTGATTCCCTCATCCACGAAATACCAGACGCTGTTCGATTTGAATAATTCAGGTTCAGCAGATTTCGCCAATTCATCGAAATAAAGCAGAGGAAAGATTTTCGATGTCGTTTGCTCTACACATCCATGAGGATAACCTAACAGGTATTGCAGACTTCGCGCGAATTTGATTTCAGGTAGTGACGATATAATCAGCCTGACATCCTGCGTTCCATCGATAAATTCAGTCGGTAGGTTAATTTCTGACGGAGTTTTTTCTGTAACAGCGATGCTTCCTGTTTTCGTAATCACCGGCGATGATGGTCTTACGGGAACATTTATGTTTGCCTGCGTTTTCTCATTGTTACCCGAAGCCTTTATTGTGAACGAGGCTTTTCCAATTGAATCCCCAGCTCTACCTTTGAAAATGACAACATTTTCCCCGTCTTTTTTAACTTCGACGCTGGCTGAATTTTTATCGATTATCGTTACAGGCCCGGTGACTTGAATGGATATATCGAATTTTCCATCCTTGCCGGTGCCATTGAAAATGGTTACGGGGATATTAAATTCATCTTTGGATGCAAGAAATCTTGGTAATGTGGGATCAATAACTATTCTGTCGCGTACGAAGACGCTTTGTTCCCTCGATCCGAGCGATGATTCATTCGATGCTACAGCCATTACCCGCAATCGTCCTTGAAATGACGGAACTTTGAAATTTATCTTCGCATTTCCCGATGAATCAGTTTTGACAATTCCTGACCATAGCGATACAGGCTCCACTCGTTTTATTCCGACCGGTGACAGGTGTTTCTTTCTAATCTCTTCCTCGTAACCGTCGCCAGCAGGTTTCTTCTTGAATTTATCAAGCTCAGGAAGAATGAACGAGAAAATATCGTAGTAAGCAGCATCACAACGTTTCTTGCCATGGAAAAACTCGAATGGATCAGGAGTTTGAAAATCGGTAAGCTGGAGGATGCCCTCATCCACAGCAGAGACAGTTATAAACGAAACTCCTTTTTTGTTTTTAACTTTTATATTTAAATCGAGTTTGTTTCCGGGTTTTATCTCCTTCGGTGCTGTTATTTCGATATCCAGTTTCTTGCCGGAGCTATCCACCATTACAGGAACGATACCGAAAGCTCTGAGTGGCGATTTACCATCGAATTTATCAAGCGATTTTATTACGGTTGCGGTGACATATACATTTGGAGCATATTCCGCCTTTACGGGTATTTCCATCGTGGCGGTGTTTTTTGGCATATCGATTATTTCGTAATCAAGAACTTTCTCCCTTTGAGTGATAAGAAGGAGTTTACCAGCGAAAGGAGCTTTTATGAGCAGTTTGGCTTTTTCACCCACTTTATACTCTTTTTTCTCAACTGTGATATCTATTTTGCCAGGATTTTCCATTGACCATGGAGCATAGCCCCATCCTGATGCATAGAACATGATCGCGGATGTTGCCTTGCTCTCCGGATCTGATAATGCGATTTTGTATCTTCCGTAATCATCGGGAGTATAGGTTATCTTGTTGGTCTTGCGTGGATCGATCGTGTATGTCTTAATCAGCTCATCGCTTCGCTCTGATTCATATTGGTAATTTCCTTCATCATCTCGTTTCAGGACCGTATTGTAGATAATTTTATAAATATTGACTTCGAGCGATTCTCGCTTTATCTCATTACCATCGGGATTCACGGTAGCGAATTCAATATCATATGGTTTTCCGATATCTGCGTATCCTGATGATTTTGGTTTCAAGCCTATATAAAATGAGTAAGGATGAATATCGATATCTTTATATGCGCTTACCGCACGCCCCCCATATTCCTTCAAAGTGACTGAAACTGAGCCTTTTAACGCGGATGACGGATATATCTCTTTCGGTATTGCAATTGCGCATTTCTGCTTGCCATTTTCATCCAGGGTTGCCTGGCAGATATCTAATTCGATATCATCGAATTTTTTATCTTCGTCTCCAAAACTGTAATCCGCCCATTTTTGTGGGCTAAATGGAAACGATTTTATAAGCAGTTTTGATTCAATCTCACGATTCGCAGCAGGAGGCCCAAACAGATATTGCCCGGTTACATCGATGTTAACCGTTTCTCCGGTCAGGTATGCTTTCTTGTCAGTTTCGAACTGGACTTTTGTTTTGGTCGGGATGAAATCCTCAACGAAGAACTCCATTCGCCCGATTTCTTCATCACCAATAAGCAGTTTTGCAAGGTATTGTCCGGTCATCGCATAACCTGGGATAGCGATTTCGAAATCCGCAATTCCACCATCGCCGAGAGTTTTCAATATTTCATCAAAATTTCGATTCATCGGGTCAAGGATTACCATCTTGACCGGGAACGACTTCGGCACGGTAACATCCACCCCGCGTATAATCACCGCGATATGCGCAGTATCGTTCGGTCTGAAAATATCGCGGTCAGGATAAAGAAATGCTTCATATCCGGATGTCAGCAGCTTTCGCCCACCCACATCAAAAGATGCGGTCGGCAACAGGCAATCATTGAACCTTAGAAATGACAAATCCTCATCATCTTTTACTGTTATCAAATATGGTGTGTATTCCTCATCCTTCATCCTCGCTTTTAAATCCTTGATTTCCAAAAAGCCTTTGCTATTAGTTCGTCCCGATGCGATAACCTGGTTGTTATCGCTGAAAATTGTTATTTCCGCTTCGCTGACAGGAGATAATGTCTCAAGTGAATTGACCCAGACATACAGGTTATCATCAAACATATCAGCAATAATCCCAAGGTCGGTTATCAATACCAGCTTTGAATCACTGGTCCAGTATTCTTCATTATCCATGGCGGAAACGCGATAGAGACCTTTTTTCCCCTTATCATAGAACTGACCGACATCAATCGCGGTCTCCGTGGTTGCATCTTTTTCCGCGTTAATCTTGATTTCCTCTTCGTGCACCATCCTTCCAAGGCTGCTATCGTAGTAACCGTAGTCGTATCCCTCAAAATCGTAGGTTCTCTGCAGGAGGTAAAAAAGGTTGTTCAAGTAGATTTTTTCAACTTCAATCTTGATCGTATCAACATTAATGCTCTCAAAGGCTATGTTTCGTGAACCTTTTCGAGGAAGGAAAATGCCTTCCGATTGGAATTTGATGCTTGGGCTGAGATTTCCTATTTTTACTTTCTGGGCAAAATCCTTGAGGAGTACAGCCCCATTTACAGCGGCAAGACCCTTTGAAATTTTCACCTCATACCATTTGTTCGCTTTGAAATTACCTTTGATGTTAAGGTAATGGTACTCGGGCTCGATTGTGAACTCCATGGGCGGATCTATGCTGATATGTTCCTTCGCCAGCTTGGAGTCAACCGGGGATGAGAATTCTATTCTTATGTATCTTGTTCTCTGCTCTTCCTGGGAGAAAACACCGAAGACTTTCAAATCCGGTTCAAAATCGAGAGAGTAAACAAAATCCTCCATAAGTCCCAATGGTCCTTCTGTGCTGACTAATCCTTTCGAGATGATTATTTTGAATGATTTCTTCCTGGTTTGTTTTTCAACTGGTTCGCTGAACAGACTTAACCTTTCAGATGGATCCCCCGCAAGGTCGACAAAATTAAGGCTTACCCTTTTGCCTTTTTCTTCATAAAAAAGGTTGATATATTTCCCAAGCTCTTTCGGTTCGACCATGTAATTGAAATCGATATCATATTGAATTTTTGATGTTGATGAGTCAGTGCTTTCATTAACAATACTGGCGAAAGAATGGATTACTTTTAATGGGGGAGTGTAGAACTCGAATTTCCTCTTGCCCTTGATGAACCTGTTTTTCAGGGTTGCTATATCCGGTAAAACCTCAGCTTCGTATTTTGTTGCCGGTTTCAAGGCTTCGCGAGGATAAAAGCAAAGCTTGTTTATGGATACCCATCTCGCTTGCCCCTTGATTTCAGGTTGAAACGTGATTGGAGTACTTTCAAGATCCAATCCCACGTCCCATTTCTCCACCATGTCATGTGTGAATTCGACAGTGAAATTTGTCATTCTTTCCACTTCACCTTTAGGATCGAAAGATGAGACTCCAACACCCGATAAGCGGAATCTATTGAACATTCCGCGAAACGCCTGACTGGTGCTGCAAAAATATATGATAGCGATTAGCGCTATCATAAATATTGAAGCGTTTAAAAGCACCCTTGAAGATGACCTTCCTCGGTCTTGTCTATTTGCATTTGATTTGATGTTAAACATTATCTGTCTCCTCAAATCTCAAGTTTTAATAACATGATGCTAAAATACAATTTTCATGCCGTATTGTAAACTTGATTATTGCAGAAAAATGGATATTAAAGCAATGTGGATTGTCACCATTTTTCCTGTTTTGGCGTTTTAAATTCAATTTTGTTATTATTCATCCATGCTTCGACTGAATATTACCAGAATTTGCCTTACTCTTTTACCTTTTGTTATTTTGCTTCTTTGGCTTGGATTACGACCTGACAAAAATGCCGAACGATTAAATAGCTATTCAAGTCCAAAATCCCTGACTGATAGACTTGCATATGACAACTCTTCCAAGGAAACTCCCGATTTCAATCCTAATCACAAGATTGTTTTTCCATTGGTTTTCCCGATCAAGGGGATGAAATTTGACATTATCAAAAATATTCCGGATAGCCGTCTTCCGGGTGCCGCAAGATTATATAGAGGCGCCAATGCAACACATATAGGAGTGGATTTATACACAGGCAAATGCGGACTTGAGGTAGTTTCGCCCGCATCCGGATGGATTATCAGCATTTCCCCTTTCGAAGAGTTCCCTGATTCCAGGACGCGAGATTCCATATTGAAAATAACGGAAAAAGCAGGTTTTACACCGGAGCCTGTGTTGTCAAACCTTCATGGTATTTCAGTGGTCGTTTTTCACGGATGGAACGATGCTGGGGAGGGATTTTACAGTCGATTGAGCCATCTTGAACGATTATCATCGAATTTTAAAGTAGGTGACTTTGTCAACCGTGGTCAAATCCTCGGATATGTCGGCGCAACTGGCACATCCGCACAGTTTAAAACGGGGAAAGAGAAGGAATCCGGATGCCATCTTCATTTTGAATGGCATGTTCTCAAGGATGGCAAGGACACGGTATTAGGATTGAAAGAAAGCGATTTTAATGCTAAACGGAATCTTTATTTACAACTTTTTTCGCCATAGCAGTAAGTTAACAAGAAATAAACCGGTTCGGAAAAAATCCTTGTATTTGCAGTCTGATTAAATTCAATAAATAATGCCCCTTGATGAGTACCCGATACTAATTTTAGATGACCAGAATGGAGGAAGCTAAATTTCAAGCCTTCTCATCCTGGCTCGAATTAACTTATTTTACCGATACTATTTTGAGGTGAGTCGGTTATGTCTTTAAAAAACTTTTTTAATCGCATCAGGAGCGATTCCCGCGGGAAGATAGCGAGCGGGATGACACTGATTGCGATTGCTCTTGTCCTGTCACTCATCCTGGGGATTATCGGCTGTTCGGGAAGTCACAAGCTTAATCCAACCGACCCGGTAGCTTCAAAACAGAAGAAGCAGAATCCGCAGGGCGAAACCGGCACAGTGGGTTCTACAACTCAACCTGGTGGTAATGCCGGTCGGGGTAGCGGGGCCTCAGGTTCAGGTGAAGTGTCTAATATAATGCGTGACACATTAAACCAGCTGGCGGAGATCGGTGGAGGACAGGGTGGCGGGTACTTTAAAGGTTCTGTTGTCGCAGGTGTTTATGATGCCGAGACACTCGAACCAATAAGCGGTGCTGTCGTATGCGGGGGGAATGATGGTGAAATCACCGGCACGACAGATGATGAGGGTTGTGTAGTTCTTGATGGTTTCACAGTGGAACCAGGAACAGGTATACTTAAATCAGAATGCTACATTACAGCCGGCACTAATGGTTATGAGATGGTGAGTTATAGCAAAATTAAGCATGAGGTCATAGCATTTCTGCTAAATCCGCTGACACCAACCGCACCTTCAACCGCAACCATTTCCGGCACCTTCGATTTCAGCACGGATAATTTTCTTGCCAACACATACGGTACTAATGTGGTGAATTATGTTGATGGTGTCCTTCAGCCATCCGGACCGGGTGATGAGGACGACACATATGAGCTTACAGTGGAAGCGGGCAAGCCTGCTGTCTTCCTCTGCATTCAAAGAAATCCCGCAACCGGCAGAATTATGAGATTTTACTCTCAGCGAGTTGATCCTCTCGGTTCCGGAACGACATTTGAGATTAATGGTACCTATGAAGATCAAGGTGCAGGAGCCCTCAGAGGAGGATGGACCGAGTACATTGGGGGACGTTCGGCTCCTTACCATGGCATAGTATTCATTCCCGGTCAGCTAATCGGTGATTTGGATTCACTGAACGTTGAAATGATGTTGTACAACAATAAACCCGAAACAGCTCTTCCGTTCACTGATTGTATTCAGTGGATCACACGTGGAGATGAACCTGAAAATGAAGGATTCGCGAAGAAGGCTTTCTCTACTACTTATATGCCGAACTTTAGAGATATTCTTCCCTTCGACATGGAGCAGGTTTGGATTGATGCAGATTATAACGATGGTTCGGGAAGTTACCTGATGTTTAATTTAAGCGGATCCTTTGAGCGAAGCAAAGAAGCCGCATTTCAACTCTATGCGCCGCCTGAAATTACCAGCCCGGCAAATGAATCGCTTGGAGTTGGGCTTACACCTACATTCCAGTGGACGAGTGCAACTGCTCTCGACCAATACTACTGCATTATAAATCTTGTGGATACGGAAAATAACAACAGATGGCGAATCTATGTAGACCAGGGAGTTCGTGAGACAACGCTGCCAACTCTCTGCGATAACATGACTAGCTGGGGTTTAGCGGTAGGGAATCAGGTATCCATGGTGGTTGAAAACGATTTAACATTGGCAAAGGTCCCAGCTTCTTTTGACCAGATTCCATTCTCAACCAATAATAACAGCAGGAATTCTTTGAAGCAGAGGAATTACTCCAGCCTTATCTCTTACACACCATAGTTTACGGCGTCACCTCGAACACCGATAGATTACAAGTCCTCCTGAAAGGGGGGACTTTTTTAATTTCATTTTAACGGTTATGATATTTATTGAGACTGGCAGTTTGCGTTTGTGCATTAATTTCATTCATTATTAGATTATTAGTATGAAACAAGTTCCGGAGGTGCAGGAAATGAAAGTGCCGCGATATATATATTCCATGCTTATGGCTTTATTTGTAATTTGTTTTGCCACTCAGACCGCATATGCGGAAAAATATCTTGTATTGCTTGATTCATCCGATGGTATGGGGGATGAAGTAGGCGGTGAGCGAATTCTTTATGTCGCTGTAAAAGAGGTTATAAAGTTGATAGATAGCCTTGATCCGGATTCCAAAGTCGGCGTTATGGTTTTTGGTCATACGGCTGAAGGATGCGAGGATGCGGAACTCATTATTCCATTTGGCAAACCGGATATCTCGAATATCCGGGAACAGCTGGGTAAACTCTCGCCATCCGGGAGGCGCGGATTAATCGATTCAATAGAAAAAGCTCTTGTGCAACTTGAAAAAGAGAGTGAAGAGCGCGCGGTTATCTTCCTTGTGACATCCGGATGGGATGAGTGCGGAGGACGGGATTTCCTGGTCGAGGATGCATTTAAAAAAAGCAGAATCGAGGTCAGGCTTGTAATAATCGCTATTAATCCGGATATCCGCGATTCCGACAAGCTTAAAGATATCGCGACTATGGGGCATGGGACTTATCATCAGGTCGAAAATCCGGTTGAACTCGGAAACCTTCTTGCTGAAATCGCTAAAGGAACAAAAGCGGGTTTGCAGGTGATTATGAGAGGAAGCGATCCGGATGTACCGGGTGCACAGCTTAAAGTATATGATGATAAAGCGCGTGTTATTTTCAACCAGACCATTGAGGGCTTCTTTTCAACAGACCTTGCATCAGGCTCTTATGATATCCAGCTTATCTACCAGGGGAACAGCTTCTGGCGTCGCGATGTATCGGTGAAAAAAGATGAATCGACACAGGTTGTTTTCGATCTCGATATCGCTATGGGTGAACTCCGTATAGAAATAATGGATTCCAATAATGAGCGCATGAAAGGTAATGTTGTAGTTCAGGATGATCTCGGGCAGGTTGTTTATGAGGGGAGCGGTCAGTCAGAGTATTCAATCACTGTTCCTCCGGGCACTTACTCAGCGGAGATTACGGTGGGTTCTGAAGTAGAGTATTTTGATGGGATAGAGGTACTTGAGGAGGGTATCGCATATTTCCCCGCCGTATTTTCCGTAATGATGGGTACCGCGGAGATTGTGGTGAACAACGCTGATGGAGTTCCGGTTAATGCATCCATTGTCATTGAGGATTCCGAGGGCAAGCAGGTTGCCTCATCAGATTATACGAGTACTTTCCTTGTCAACCTTCCCCCCGGCGACTATTCCGCTATTGTAACAACGAGAGCGGACCAGCAGGAGGTCGTGCCGTTTTATGTTCCGGAGGGTGACAATATTACGGTCGGTGTTGAGGTTGAAGCGTTGATGGGTAGTATACTTGTCCGTCTTGTAACTGCGGAAGGCGATGCAGTTTATGGCAGGATAAGAGTCTACGATGAACGAGGTCGTGAAATACCTCATTTCGAGCGCGAATCCACTGAGGATTCAGAATTCTCATTTGAATTACCTGTTGGAACATACAGGATTGAAGCGCAGGTTGAAGATGTAATCAGAACCCTTGATGGTGTAACAGTCCAGGAAGGGGAGGAGAATATAGTGGACATAACTTTCCCGGAAGAATTGACATAAAAAATTTCCGGGTGCCGCCCACAATCCACCTCATTATCTCCGATCAAACATCTCCAGCAAGTACGGATTGTGGGTGTTTCGTTTCACAGCGGGTGCCGCCCACAATCCACATCATTATCTCCGATTAAAAATCTCAGGTAAATATGGATTGTGGGTGGTGTTTCATAGTATCAACTTTTATTATTCGATTTATTCAGCCTGTCTCGGACGTTCAATTTTAACCGGTTCGTTATAATCGCTCAGGATAATGCTTCCCGAAAGCGGCTTTTTTGATTTACCCCATCCATCCATATCAATAGTAAGCTTTAAAAGAAATCCGGTTTTCTTTTCAATCCACATTTCGACAGTCGCTGATTTTCCCGTCAGGCTTTCCGAAAAATATTTTAATGCTTCGGGTTGATTAGATTTTGATGCGTCAGCTCGAAGTTTTGCAATATCTATATTTAACTTAAAGTAATCTGTTTTCTTTTCGTTGAGCGTTGTATCCGAATGTTGAATGGCATTTTTCAAATATTCAGGATGATACGCAAGGTTTAAAAGCAGTCTTATGCTCATGAAAAGAGGGTTTTGCTCATATTGGTTATAATTGTTCTCTTCAAGCTTATTCCATTTCTGGCTGTTCGATTTCTGAAAATAAGTCCTGCCATCCAGCATTATGATGCGGCCATCCCTCTTCACCTTTTCACCACCGATTTTCAAGGAGCCGTCGATATCCCCCGGAAAATCGATTATGCCATCAAAATGGAAGTTAACCTTTTCGTTCGGATTATCATAGTAGGAACCATCTATAAGCATATGAGCGCTATCCGATATTTCAAGAACACCAACACATTTTCTTATAATGACAGCATTGGGATTGTCTTTAAATTCCACAGGGATTCCGGCAGCGAGGAAAATAAACAGAAGCGGCATAAAAACATATTTTTCATGAATTCCTGGCGCATTTGGATTCCGCATGAGAAGCCTCCGAAAAAATAAATATTTCAGAGCGTTTTGTAAAACGCTCTTATAAAAATCATTACCAGCCTAAGCTTTCCTGATATTTAACCATGTCGAGAATGAATTCCCTTATACCAAGGTCGTAGCCTTCCACCCAAAGAATAATTCTACCTTTATAAAAAAGCATTATCGATGGGAGCCCGTTGAAATGCGTCTTGTCATCGGATTTGCGCGACAGACCGTATTTCTCAACGGCATTGCCATCCTTGTCGACAGCTATCGTCATATCAAGCGCGTTATCCTTGATGAACGCATTCAATTTTTCATCTTCAACGGGTCCCGCATGGATACTGATGACTTTGATTTTTGTCTTGTCGAGTTTCAAGTCGATAAGTTTTGGCATCATTCGAAGCGATGGTTCATTATTTATATCGAATAGCGCAAGAACAGCAAAATTCGCTTTATATATTATGTCCGAAAAAATTGAACCTTCAGTACCGACAAGCGGTAGTTCCCATTCCGGCAGTTTGTCGATTTCTCGGGGTACAAGGTCTTCGCGAGTTAAATCGCCAATGGGTGGATCGAGTTTAATAGTGATGGGGATTTTCGCTCCTGATGTAACTTCAACCTGCTCCGTGTACATGTGGACATCGCCATTCCGATTTCTCACACCAGCCTCGACCAGATATGTTCCATCTCCAACGATAGCTTCGAATTTCATTTTGTCTTTCGTGGACATTCTCGATTCCTCGAGGTCGAAACCGAGGTCATCAAGCGGCATCCATCCACCGTTGTTATATACGGAGACCGCGAAATGTTCGAAGTTTTCCTGCACAACTCCATGACGCATGAATGTCAGCTCGATAGTTCCTGTCTCAGTGTACTTCGGTGTCACCTGGAGCGCGTCAAATGCTGTAGTTGTGGACACTACCGTTATGTTATGCGGATATTCCTTTTCCCATCTTTTGAAATCGCCAAAACTATCGGGAGCGTCCGGGTAAAGAGGAATCCAGTTTGTGCCATCATAGATTTCAACCCATGTCGCGCCATCTTTCTGCTCGCCGAAAAAATCGCATTTCGCGCTTCTTGATGGCACTCCCAAGGCTTTTAGAATGGCTGTTGTTACTGCTGCCACATCCTCTTTTGTCCCTCCTCCAACCTTGATTATCTGATCCGGTGATTGGCGTGGACCGAAAAACCCACGGTCAAAGACTTTTATATTTTCATTCACCCATTTATTTACATTCTTCGCTGTCTCGGAAGGAGTGTTGCCGGCAAGGTTTTTAAAACGGTCGAAAATCATCTTTCGCCATGGACGAACCGGTTCATCGCCTATTCTATACACAAGAATATACGGACGGAACATGTCATCAGGAACTTTGTACGGCAATTCATTTTTCGCTTTATAAGCATACTCAAGATGTTCCAGGAGAATATCCGTTGTAGCCTCAAGACGGTCGAGGTGCGGCATAACAGTTATCAACCATATCATGTCGTCCTGTTTTTGCCCGGTAAGGGATTCGGCTGCGGATGCGAGATTCTCCCAGTTAGCTCCTCCATCTTTGAGGGATTCGATGATTTTATCTTTGTCCGGGCTCTTCTCAACAGCCATCTTGAGATTCGGATATTTTTCAAGGTTAATCTCGATAGTCCCGGCTGCAAACGCGTATGCGCCGCATGATAAGAGAAATACAAATATTCCGATTGCCACGATTTTATTTATTAACATAAAGCATGCCTCGCTTCGATTTTTATTTCATCGTTTTAAAATCTAATGCCTTCTTGATTTCCTAATGATGAACGAATTAGTCACTACTGCAATAGCTGAAAGTATCATTACTACATTGGTAAGATTAAGGATAAAAGTTCTTTCCTGCTTTGCTTCTGCCATGAGAGCCGGTTCCAATTTTTGCAGCCATATGTTTTCAAGATGATTCATCAGAACTTCCGGTGCAACCGTATCTTGTTTATTTTCCAGCGCAGCCGGCATTTCCTGTTTGATGTATTTTTCCGCTGCAATCATGGAATCACCCGGGAATTTTAAATATAATTGAATCAGGTGATGTCTCGCTTCCCGCTCCCTGCTGCGTGCATTGGATACATCTACCGAAAGAAAATTCGCTTCTCCCATTTCTTTTTTAGTTGTCCATCCCGCATGTATTCCACTCTTCGGATAACATACTTCCAATAATCCCCACCTTTTGTTTTCAACAAGTCTTGATCTGAGAATCCAGGTATTTTGCTCGTTTCTCTTGTCAATGATATTTATCAATAACGGGCTTTTCATTGATTTCAAAATTGCCATCTCTTTGTTAACGTTATGACTCGTGTTCCATTCGATATAACAATGTGTAACGACCATTGCCAGGAACAGAATTATGAAAAATAAAGTTATCCCTCGTCGTTTTCCCATTTTTTAAAAAATTCCTCACACTTAATTTTTCACTGGGATCGCGGACATCCCTGTCCGCATCATCACCGGTTTCCAGTCAATAGCGGACAGGGATGTCCGCGATCCCAGTGTTTTTTCAACAGTCCCAAATTACGTTTATCATTTCACCTTTGATGGCTTCAGCTCATTGTACCCTTTCAGAACCGCTCCTTCCGTCGGTTTTATTGTTACCTCTGTAACCTTGCTCGATTTGATATTTACCAACCGTCCGCCACCGGATTTCTCATCACCAGCTGACACAAAAAACCGTCCTTCGCCTATCGTAATTCGTGCTGTACCGTTGTCATCGGTTACCAGACGCGCTATTGGACGCAACGCTCCGTAATTGAAAACATAGATGTAAACATTCGCTTTGACTAATGGTTTCCCTTCAGCATCAATCGCTGTAACTTTGAGTTCGCCGGGTATTGTATAGTTCGCTGTTGAGTTTATAACAGCGTATTTATCCGGGATTTTATCCTCGTAGCGATACAGCTCCTCCTTGAGAGAGGATTTGTCCGGTAATCCATACGGTACGCTCATCACGAGAGCGGCTCTTTTTGCCGGATTCGTGAACCAGGCACTGTTCAACGATGGAGCATACTCGCAGCTTCCGAGGAAATACCATTTGCCACCAACCCATACCTCGGTCCATGCGTGATTGTCATCGCAATGCGCCCAGTATGGTGTCCATGCCTGACGGCAAGGGATTCCCACGCTCCTCGCGGCATCCATATAAAAAATCATCATCTCTTCGCATCGACCATACCCGCTTTTAAGTGTTTCGAACGGTCCCTGGTCTCGACGTTGTGTCGGCTTGTAGTCGATTACCTCATCAGCATACTTGTTAACCTCCAATGTCGCATCAGCAAGCGTGTACACTTTCTTCAGACGTTCTTTAAGCTTTTCAAAAAAGTATGGACGGAAATCCTCGATCGGTTCCTGGCTCACCCGGTGCGGAAGCACATAATGATAAAAAATATCATCAGGATAATCCTTTCCCCACGGAAATTCGGAGCGTGCTTTGAATGAGTAATCGATGTTGTGAACGAGAGTATCAGCATCGATTGCAACCAGGTCGACAAGCGGCATGAACGCCACCAGAAAAACCGCAGCTTTCTTTTTTTCGATTGAATCGAGCCGTGAGAAAGCTTGGATGAAAGCATCCTTGTTTTCCCCCATCCGCTGGACATTCTCATCAAAAGCGGAGATCCACACTTGCGGCATCGAATCTCTTAATGATGCGATGCCGAAAGCATCATCCTCAGCTTGAACTGAAGCTGCAGTGATGAGAATCAGCGAAAAGAAGATCGAAACAAGAAGGTAAATTCTCATTTCTTTGAACCTACCTTTTTAAGATTAATGTAGTTTAAAGAATTTTAGAACATCCATTTCATTTATGCTACAATAAAAATTGATGTCGCATGTTTACAGGTTTAATAACACATATCGGGTATGTTCGGAATATTAAAAAAATCGCTGATGGCATGACGATTTCCATCGAAACACCCCCGGATTTCCTCATCAATACTAAAGTTGGCGATAGCATCTCCATCTCAGGGGCATGTCTTACCGTAATTTCAATCGGTGGTGAGAAATTCTTTGTTGATGTTAGTCCCGAAACACTTTCTTGTACGACAATATCAAAATGGGAGGTCAATCGATCGGTTAATCTTGAGAAGGCATTGAAGGCGGATGATCGTCTCGGAGGTCATTTCGTGATGGGGCATGTCGATGGAGTAGGGAAACTAAAAACATCTGTGAAATCAGGCGATGGAAAAATCATGACTTTCGAATGCGATTCCGGGATTGCGAAAATGATCGTTGTGAAAGGTTCGGTTGCTGTTGATGGTGTCAGCCTGACCATATCTGATAAAAAGGACGATTCATTCGCAATCGCGATAATTCCCCATACATTGAAATCGACAACGCTCGGTCATCTTGCAAATGGCAGTGAAGTCAATATCGAAGTAGATATACTCGCGCGATATATGATGAATTTCATGGAAAATATTTCAGCTGGCTCCTCTAAAAAGCCGTTTGGGTATGATATTGGGAAACTTCGCGATGAGGGCTATTGAAATTTTAAAAATAAAAAACGCGCCAAAGAGCGCGTTTTTTTGTTTCGAATGATTTTAAAAATTTTTATCAGAAGTTTCTATTGCTTCCCGATGCTGTCAACATAGCAACAACACCGTCTTTTAATCCATCGGGAGCGCCGTAAATCCAATCGTTATTAGTCATATCTTTTGGAGGGAATACCGGATGTTTGTTGGCATCGCCCCCACCGAAGACCTCCGGAAGTCCCAGAATGATGTCAGGGAAAATCGGATCGGGTTTCGCATAAAACAATCCGGCGCCGGGAGAAAAATCTGTTCGGATTACATCCTCACCTGTCGTTGTTAATGCGCCATACCCACCGATAACGTATGTTGAAAACTTGTGGTACCTGAAGTTGTAAATTCGCCATCCCTGGCTTCCTCCTGATGCGACTGTCTGGGATGAATCTATGTCACCCATTGCGCGATAGAAGAAGTTCCCGGGCCACCATGCGTTAACTGTTTTTGGAGGGTCTACCCGTTCTCCGTTTTCGTCCTTCTTCATCCATTGTCCACCCATGGTGTAATACAGGTCACCGATAAGGTTTTCATCGGCACCTATCCTTGAATTTTCCCAGTGAAGTTTTATCTGTTCGATATCAAAAGGTTCCTCCTGACCGTTGTCAAGAATTCTGGTCGGTGTCGTCAAACCTCCGATTGTAGTGATATTCATAAAGCGAGGATCATCAAGACCATTGCCGACAATATCACCCGCGCTACCGAAACGAGGATCACCGCTTCCGGCTTCTCCATTTCCTCCCGTTAATTTCACGACATTTATCGACTCCGCCTGATTCACGAATGGGTTTCTCGGATAAGATGGATTTATATAGCCTTTTTCGATGAGAGGGTCCACCAGCCATCGCGCATCATTGTTTCCAATGTCGTTCATTCTCCATTGAAATCTCATCCAGGCTCCGGAATCACCGCCACCGATATACGCCGGATACTGAGCATTATCAGTATAGAATCTCTCGAGCGCCGCCTGAATTACATGTAGATTCGCCTTGACCTCGGCTTCCTTCGCCTTGTTCCGTGCTTTGGTCATGTTCGGGATTGCGAGCGATGCTAAAATCCCGATTATCGCTATGACCACGAGCATCTCGATTAATGTGAAACCGTTCTGGCACCTGCGCATAACTAAATCACTCCCTTGGATCTCCACAGGGGAGTCCCTATAAAAATATGAATGATGATAAGTTCCAAATTATTATCATCCGTCGGAACGCACAATAAAACCATTAATATTACCACATTTGAATGGATGGGGAAAAATACAATCATGCCCTCCGACGGGGATTCATTCAATCAATTTTGATTATACCATGTTGAATGGCTATCTGAAATCCCTGTAGCGATTTTAATCATGGTTTTCCAGTCAATCAAAGGCAGATAATAGCTCCTGTCCCCATTGAAAAATCAAAAATTTTCCTAGGGATAGGAGCTATTAAGGCTCTTCAAGCAGTTGATCCCTGTTGTCGTATTTGTAATGAGCGTCATACTGAGGCAAATCATCATCGCGACTGTTCCAGACCGTTTGACGGTTCCGACGGCCTTTATCGTCATACCCATATTCAATGACATAAATCTCCTCAGGTTCATCGCCGCTGATGTCTCAAGCTACAATCTCCTTGACTTGGTTATCATCAACGATTATGAACTCAAATTTTATATTATAGTGTATTTATTATCTCTTATTTCTCATTGAATTTTAAAGATACCACCTGATCATCATAACTTACCATTGAGGTTATGAATAACACTAACCGGTCATCTGGTGCATAATTTAATAAGCGCTCTATGTTATACTTTTTAGGAGAGAATCCCATATCATTTAGATTCATGACCCAAATCAATTTGCCGCTCTTGTCGAAAAGGCTTAATTTTTTACTATCAGTAACGAGTATTTCACCATCACTATAGACAATAGGGCAAATATCATGGTCAGATGGTTCATAATTCATAGATATTTCATAAGGTGTTGATAGAACAGGTTTTCCATTATTATCAATTGAAATAAACCTGGATTCGGTAGTGAAAAATACGATATTATTTTCTTTCTCAGAGCCTTTAAGCTCTGGTTCCGCATTTGAATAATCTGTATTTTTCCAGATTATTTTCCCTGACTTGATGTTTATTGCTGCAATATAGGAACCAGTATTTACAATTAACAAGTCGTTTAAGATACAAGGCTGGGACCGAAGCTTTTTAGCTGGAATTCCTTGTTTCCACACCTTTTTCAGGTTTGAATCAAATAAAACAATCCCGTTACGTTGAAAACCAATCCATCCTTTACCCGGAATTTCAATGGGTTCAAGTGCATAATCATAATCCCCACAGTTCCATCCGGGAAATTTAATTGACTCGATGAGTTTGCCATCGGAAAGTGAGAAAATATTGAATGTTCCAGAGCGGGGTCGTCCGGTAGCATATGCCATTATTCGGTTGCCAGAGATCCGCCATGGTGTGGAATCTATATTATACATCACAGGTTTATATATATCAGATCGCCATACAGTATTACCATCATTATCAATACACTCGAGGCTCATTTCATCATAATAATAATATCTAGTATAATCGGTACTTTTAATTTGCCAAACGACAGCGCCATTACAAACTGCCACAGGAATATATTCCCTATGACCATCATAGTAGAATAATCGTTTCCATGAAATTGAGTTATCTGGATTAAGTCTGATAAGAATTGTCCTTCTTCTTGGTTGTAATTCTTTTATTTCATCGGAATTAAGATAGGATTTAACGTCGTGAGAAAAGAACAATACTCCACCTTGACTGTCTGTTGTTCCCCCCAAAAAATGAGAGCAATCGAAATCCTCAAGATAGGTTCTATGGATCCATTCTACTTTTAGTTTTTCAAGGGGCGCCGGATAATCAACTTTGATTGACCTTTCCCCCAAAAAATCATTTCGATAACCATCAAATGGAAGAGCCATTTCAGATTCGGAGAGTGATCGATTATAAACAGGCTCTGGATGCGGTCCCGTTGTAGCATAACTGACATGACCAAGCTCGGATATGCCCACCAAGACCAAAAGAATAATTAAAAAAACGAAAAGAATAAATCTTTTGACGGGAAATCTGCGCCTTTTTGATTTTAAATTTTCCATATTAACCTCCTGACATTTAAATCATGAAGACCTGTTTTCGCTCAAGAGTAACTCCTAATCAATTTTATCGTAACGTTGTTATCAAAGCAATAGGAGCAATAGCTCCTGTCCCCACAAAAAGAATTTTCATGGGGACAGGAGCTACAGGAGTTAGGGAAACATGTCTGGGGGGATCAGGAGCTATTTGAGCTGGACGGACAGGGGACAGGAGCTACTGGAGTTAGGGAAACATGTCTGGGGGGACAGGAGCTATTTGAGCTGGAGCTATTTGAGCTATTGAAATTCTCCGAAAAAATAAATTTTTGAGTTTACTTGACAATAATACGCTAAGATTATATAATAGTCCTTAGTTAAGTATTACGAAAGAATAGCGAGGATTTTAATAACTATGGGTAAAGTCATAGGTATAGATCTCGGAACAACCAACTCGTGCGTCGCCATAATGGAGGGTGGCGAACCAACGGTTATCGTCAATTCAGAAGGCGATCGCACAACACCATCAGTTGTAGCGTTCACATCCGACCAGGAACGTCTTGTCGGAAAGATTGCCAAGAATCAGGCAATCCAGAATCCCAATAGAACTGTAACATCGATAAAACGCCAGATGGGACGAAACTTCAGCGTTGATATCGATGGACGAAAATACAAACCCGAAGAGATAAGCGCGATGATTCTTCAAAAACTGAAAAGAGATGCTGAAGCTTATCTCGGAGAGACTGTCAGACAGGCGGTTATAACGGTACCGGCTTATTTTGAGGATGCCCAACGTCAGGCAACCAAAGATGCCGGACGAATCGCCGGACTCGAGGTTCTACGCATAATCAATGAACCAACATCCGCCGCTCTCGCATATGGTCTCGATAAACTCGATCAAGACCAGAAAGTGCTTGTATTCGACCTTGGTGGCGGTACTTTTGATGTCTCTATCCTCGATATCGGTGATCACGTAATCGAGGTCAAAGCTACAAGCGGAAACAATTTTCTTGGTGGCGATGATTTCGACAAGCGGGTCATGGACTGGATTTGCGATTCATTCAAAAAGCAATACGCGATCGACCTGAGGGTTGATGCGATGGCGATGCAGAGAATCAAGGAAGCCGCTGAAAGGGCTAAAATAGAACTCAGTCAAACGGTCAAAGCGACTATTAATCTTCCTTTCATCACCGCTGATCAAACCGGTCCGAAACATTTCAACACCGAGCTTACTCGAGCTGAATTTGAGAAAATGACCGCTGACCTGATAGAAGCGACCAGGGTTCCAACCGAGCAAGCCATGCGCGATGCCGGTGTATCCAGGGGCGATCTCGACCAGATTCTTCTTGTTGGCGGAGCGACTCGAATGCCCGCAGTGCAGGAGATGGTCAAGCAATTAACGGGTAAAGAGCCGAATAAAAGCGTTAATCCGGATGAGGTTGTCGCGGTTGGTGCTGCTATCCAAGCTGGTGTGCTTTCGGGTGAAGTCAAAGATGTTCTCCTTCTCGATATCACTCCTCTTTCGCTCGGCATCGAGACACTCGGAGGAGTATTCACAAGACTGATCAACCGCAATACTACTATTCCGACAAGGAAATCGGAGATATTCTCAACCGCAGCCGATAACCAGACCTCGGTCGAAATCCATGTTCTTCAGGGCGAGCGCGAGATGGCGATTTACAACAAGACTCTTGGCAAATTCCATCTTGTAGGAATCCCGCCTTCACCGAGAGGAATCCCGCAGATTGAGGTTACATTCGATATCGATGCCAATGGTATTGTTCATGTCTCAGCGAAGGATCTCGGCACCGGTAAACAGCAGGAAATCACGATCACTGCAACAAGCACGTTAACAGACGATGAGATAAAGCGAATGCGTAATGAGGCAGACCAGTTTGCCACCGACGACAAGAAGTTGAGGGAAAAAGCCGAGGCGCGTAACAGGCTCGATTCCATGATTTACACTATCGAGAGAAACCTGAGAGAGCATGGCGCGAAACTTCCAGCTGACGAAAAAGCGAATGTCGAACGTGAAATCGAGAACGCCCGTGGCGCTCTCAATTCCGATGACGTCACGCAAATCAATGCCGCGTATGATCGAATAACACAGGCGTTCCACAAAATCAGCCAGATGCTTTATCAGCAAGCTGGCAACCAGCAGAGTCAGACCGGTCAGCAGCAATACGGTCAGCAAGCCGGTTCGGGTCAGCAAACCCCACCTCCGGGAGCAGGTCAAACTCCACCTCAGGGGGATGTTGTCGACGGTGAATTTGAAGACCTTGGAACATAATCATAAAAGGAATTTGATGTGGATAAAAAAGAGAGAAAGAAAATTACGATAAAGCACGTTACCGATAGCGATATTCCGAACGATGACCGTCAGGGAACCGCCCCCAACCCCGACTGTGAGGGAGTCCCGAACGCCACGCGTGAGCACCCCGCTCCCAGCCCCGACCGTGCGGAAGTCCCGAACGCCACGCGTGAGCACCCCGCTCCCAGCCCCGACCATGAGGAAGTCCCGGAGCCAGCATCTACGCACCCCGACCGTGAGGAAGGGGATGATATCGCTGCACTCGAAGACCGCCTTAATGAACTCCTCGATGAGAATGACAAGCTAATCGAAAATCTTCAGCGCGAGCGCGCATCGTTCATAAACTACCGTCAGCGGGTCGAAGAGGAAAAAGCCCAAATACGTCGCTATAGTTCACAGGATCTTGCTTTCGATCTCCTCAATGTCCTTGATTATTTCGAGGCGAGTATGAATTTCGATAATACCAGTTCCGATATCCACTCAATTATTCAAGGTGTGAAATTCACTATTGAGGAGCTCAGGCGTATTCTCGCAAAATATGGAATCAAGGAGATAGAGTGCGATAGCCCATTTGATCCTAAAATCCACGAGGCTTTCGGTGTGGAATTCACTGACAAAGCCGAACCCGGGACAATACTTCAAGTTCATCGGAAAGGCTATATGTACAAGGATAGAGTACTTCGTCCTGCCATGGTCACTGTCGCTCGAACACCTGATACTCCGAACGATACGCGTGAGCACCCCGCCCCTAACTCCGACCGTTAGGGAGCTCCGAACGCTGAAGCTTGACTTTCACTCCTTTATCAAAAGCATCTTTGATGGTCTGGATTTTGATTACGAAATTCTGTAAGTTTTTAGTGGATGCAGTTATTAGTATTAAGGGATCAATATCCTTTGTTGAAAGATGCTTTTCATCGAAAATCACCTCGTAAGGGATGGCATCCGGATGATCCTTGATGTATTCCGCTAACCATTCCTGGTCCAATGCGGTCAATTCCAGTACGGATTCTGCTTTTTTGACCTGAAAGAACACATGAGCCGGAATCATCAACATGATCGGATTTTTCTCGTTTGACTTTATCCATTCCAAATCCGGATATGCATCCATGTACAGAATGTCCTTAATCTTGAAAAGGTACACAACATAAGACGAGGTTCCATCCTCAGATAATATTTTCAAGTTATATAAATCCCCATCACCTTTTGTAAACTGCCACGCCTCCTTAAGATCATCTTTTGACCACAATCCCGCGATATCGGGATCATACACTATATCCTTTTCGGTGTAGAGCGGATTAACAGTGAGAGGAGGTATGCAGCCAACAACAAGAATTAAAAACATTCCGAGAACCATTGATAATACCGCACGCAGGTTTTTCATTTTGCGCTCCCTAATGTGATATGCGACCCGGTTTTTAGAAACCGACATTTGAACAAAGCGGATATGTTATCTTTCAATAGATTACAAGTCAATAACAACAATGCAATCCGGGGAAAAATGGGACATCCATCCGCTGCCTAAGGCATCAAGCCGTCGCATAAATTTAGGTTTGTTATCAGGATTAGGAGGAAAGAGCTGAAAATACAGATAAGGATAAACGCAAGACAAAACGTTTATCGTTACAATGCAAGGCTTTATGCGTCCTATAATAAATTCTACTAATCCACAACGAACGCCCAGGCGTCGCACCAGCCGACGATATAGTTATCCAGAACCATCTGGCTTCCATTGGCGAATCCTACCGCGATGTAATCGCGATCCGGATCAAGCAAATCGTTAAGGTAAACACCGACATGCTGCCAATTTTGAAAAGCTTGGTTCAAACCGGTCCAGCCATCAACACCGGTCTTGCAGAACTCATTATTAAGCCCCTCATTATCAATAGCGTTGAAATTGAACAGGTTGTTGTATATTTCCGTGGCTGGATTGAAATCGCAATTTGTGGATGCATCCGGTGGATCGGGATTCGAGACAGTTCCCATCGCGAATGCGTTTGTATTTGTCCAGCCGAGATTATTGGAGACATAGGATGTCCACCAGTAACCGTCGCAGAATGCTCGATCCTGATTCACAAGATCGGGGATTGGATTTGGACATCGCTCAATCGACCAGGCATTGGTTGGGGTATCCGGCATTGCGCAAATTCCAACGGCATAAGCGCCGTAGACAGGGTCATCCGGCCAGCTATCGATACTGCATCCACCCTGCCAGTCGCTGCACTGCAAATTGTAGTTTTCCCAGTAACCCCAGACCCATCTGTTGCCGGATGATTGTCCTGCATCGCTCATGAACAGGATAAAGACCTCCTCTGATGGTCCAAAGTCGGTTATGGGATTTCCTCCGGTTTCCTGACGAGCGATAACTCTGAACCGGTAATCCTCATCCCAATCAGTACCGGTCAGCATGTATTTGAAATTGCTTGATGTATTAGCTCCCATGATAGTCCAGTTATCGCCTTCGTAGCCTCGCCCACGTTCGATCGCATATTCCACCGCGCAGGGATTGTCATCCCAGTCAAGATCGACCGATGTTATTTTTTCAGGATCAGCTCCGCTCTCACCCCGGTTTACCGCGACAACTGAAACATCCCTTACGGGACCGCAGCATTCCGTGACGGTAACATCGCAGGATGCGAATATTGTCAGATTCGGAGGAGTGCAACTGTCTGTTGCACGGAAAGCGACCGTGAAATCATATGGGACATGATCATCGCAAGGGTCGGGGACATTGAAAGGTCCGACATTATTGAAGATTCCATCGGTATTTGAATCATCAGCGGTGAATGTAACGCCGTTGTAGTCGTAATCCACCTCATAGAGCACGATGGGGTCACCGCCATTACCACTTGATGCCATTACTGTGAAGTTGACCGTATCGCCATTGACCAGATCATTTGGACAGGGAACCGGTGACTCGATTTGCCCTATGATCGGACCGCATCCAACAACAACGGTCGCCATAAAAGTCTGATATGTCGCGAATTCAGGGATATTCACCCATTCGAGCTGGATACCATCGGGACTTGACGCCATAGTATCGGTTTCTCCGCCGATTATCGATTCTCCGGGAACTCTCTCATCGGCAACTTTCACGAGTCCTGTGTATTCACCCGCTGAAAGACCATTTTCATTGGCAATCGACAGTGTATAAACAAGGGGATCTGGTGGAGTTCCGGTGCCGCTGTCAGCAATTGTCGATTCCACGAGAGTGTAATTCATTCCCGGTATCTCGAGGCTGACTTTGGAAACTCCTGATGCAGCGTAAATATCATCAGGGTTTATCAATTCGGGATTCACATTCGCGCCGATCTGCCAGTCGAAAACCTTCACCGTAACGGGAAATAAAGTGGTTGTGTCTGAATCGTTCCAGGTATTTCCCATAACAGGGGGATCGTTTCCATTGGGAGGAGTAACAAGCACTTTCCATGCGCTCTTGCGGTTGAATTCAGGATTGTAATAAATCGGATTCAATCTCTGCGATTTTTTCGCGCTTGCTCCATAACCCATGGTCATGTAAAGATTGAAATTGGTATTCTCTTTGATTATGAAAGTAACATTGAATTCAGCTTCAGCACCCATGGGGAATTCGTTATAGGTATTGGTTCCCGATGTGTTGTCATCAATGACAAGAACGAACGGAAGCGCTGCATGGTCATCAATTACATTGGTGAGTTCGGTTGTGTATCCGTCATTTTCAGCGATGATTCCCGTGTATGCCGATGCGCCGGTAAGCCCGAAATCCTGAGGCGATGTATCAACCGGTTGAATCAAAAGGGCGACATCGAAAATATTGAGGTCAAGACGGTTCTTGCCGGTTGGAGGTTTCAGCGGATCACCCGGTTCGAATGGATGCTTGATATAGAATGTAAGCTGAATTAAGCCGTCGCCGGTTAATGAAATCGATTTGATTCTCAGGCAGCTCGAGCATGGCGATATGATGAAATAGCTGATTCCGTTGACAATATAGCTTTCGCCAATATTCGGTGTCCTTTTTGCTATGAGTTCAGCTTTCGATTCTGACGGGTTTATCGATAGTTCGTAAGCTCCCATCAGACCGATAGCGTTCAAGTTATCATCTGAGCCTGATAAACCGATAATGGGGAGCTGATCGATCGCGATGGATTTTTCGTCCGGTTTAAGCGGACTGTCTCCACCGCCGGAACATCCAGCGATAATCAGGAAAATTATTAGCAGAATATATGAATATCGCATATGAACCTCCATGAGAAAACACGAGTATTGAAGCAAAAGAAATAATACTATAATAATTATAGCAGTTATCGAGCAGAATTGCTTTTGATCCGTAATTTTAGTTACAATATATCCGGCCTTCAAACCATAGAGTCTGGCTTTTTAGTTTCGCGTTGAATCTGATGATTTAAAAATTAAGCATGCCATTAGTTCAGGAGGCTTGTCATGAAGAAGCATTATCTGTCATTCTCAGCCTTCATTTTCGCGATTCTTATCATAACCGGCTGTTCCGGTGGGAGCTCCAACTCCATTAACGTATCAATGCCGTTTATTGACGATTATCCGCAAATAGCAAATTCCGACTTTGAAAGCCCGGAATTTCCCGCCCTTTTCGGAGCTTACAGTTTGAATATCTCACCTGATTTACAAAATGTTGAACTTAATCCATTAAGGTCGTCAGCGATAGGTGAATCATGGCTCGTGAATGGCATGATGTATTTCACCGTGACTCCATGCTCGACATGCCTGAAAATCAAGAGCATAGCTCTGGATTCGGGGAATGTGAAACTGACATTCAGCATTACACATCCGTTTAAGCCGGGAAATACATCGCTGCCTCCATCAGGGACGAACCGTCTGGATTTAAATATCTTTGACGTGGCGATGATAATCGTTCCATCAGATATAATACCGACTACGTATTCCCTCGGACAAATCTACACAACCGCATGCGCGAACCAGGCTGGATTTACTCGTGAGCTCGCTAACCTTATAGGGAATCCCGCAGCTTTCCCTTATTTCCTCGTGATCGATGATTCAACTACAGGCATATCGACATATAACAAGTTCGCGATGGGCACCACGAATAAACTATTCGATGTCTGGTTCTCAGATATCGGGACATATAAGCTTTTTCTCACCATGGGCTATGGCGCAAGCGCGAAGAAGGCACAGCGACTGAATCCGAAATATTACAATCCGGAGTTCAATCGGAAATCAGCATGGAGAGTGGATGTAACTCCTCCTGAAGGAGTCGATCCTCCATCTCTCGGCAATACCTGGGATGATAGCGACACAACTACTGAATATTTTGTCACAGTTGATGTTTATGACTGGCAGATTGGTGCAACTGTTAATACAGCAATGGCGAATACAACCGATATTTACGCGGCATCGGATGTTGCATCTGTTTCCGTGGAAATTCCCGGAATGACCGCATCGCCTGTTGTTGTAACAAGCCCGACAACTGGAACGGGCAAACCGAATGATCCGCTTGTGTTCAGTGTTCCGGTCGCAAACGCGAATGGACTTCCACCCGGTGAATACACCGGGCTTGTAAAGGTTCTTGATGAGCGTGTTCCACCAAATCCATACACAGACAGGGATTATCTTATCGATTTTGTGCTTCCCACTGAGCTGGTAAACGTAGCACCGCCATCATGGACATTTGCTGCCGATGATGTCTGCGCGAAAAGTCCCTATGCCTATGTGACTGCTGAATCTGGTGGATTCAGAGTTATCAACATAAGCAATCCCCTTGCGGCGTATGAGGTTTCTTCGCTGAGCATGACAGGACCGACTTGTGTTGATGCATCCGGTAATTACGCTTATGCGTGTGATGCAAGCAGTCTTTCGATAATTGATGTTAGCTCGCCTTCTACGCCTTTGGTTATCAAGCAGGTTCCGAGTCTTAACTCACCGAGGGATATTTCTGTGGTTAATGGTTATGCGTACGTGGCGACTCAGGGTGGGGTATTAATAATAGATATCGATCCGCCTTTATCAGCATCCGTAAAAAATGGTGTGTCTGTCGGCGGAGAGCCAATGCAACTATCCGTATCCAACGGATACGCGTATCTTACTACTGCAATGGGGAGCTCGGCGTTTTTGGAAATCGTGAGTGTTGATCCGCCCCTGGATGCTTACTGGATTTCGCAGACAAACCTTGTGCTTCCAGCTGGTTATGCAAACGGGATATGTGCTTCCAACTATTTTGCGTACATAGCGGTACGAAGGACTCTTGCCGGCGATCAGGACTTTTTGGCAATCGTTGATTGTGACCCGCCGGAAACTCCTCTCGTAATGAAATTGGTTGATCTGTATGAATTGGGTGGATGTGTGGATGTCGTTGGAGGTTTGGCTTATGTCGGAAGTTATCATCTGGTTCACATTGTTGATGTTTCCAAGGTTTCATCAGCACATATTATGGCTACAATCAGCACTCCCGGTTTCAACAACGATATTGACGCGGAAAGTGGCTATTTGTATGTCGCTAATGATACCAAGGGTCTTATGATTTACCCGCAGTATATTCCTCCTTCGGGCGGCTTGATGAATTATGTCATTCCCGAATACGCCACTTATCAGATTTTCACCGCTACAGTGGTTGATGGATAGTTAGAAGAACGTTATATAAATCAAAACAAATCCATTATGAAGTCTTTCAGAGCCCTTTCCATGGGGGCAGTAACTTGAATCAGAGGAAAGAGAATTCATGTAAAGGAAGGTCCATCTATGATTTGCATTTTTTCAATATTTTGTGTATAATATCTATCCTAAATGATTCCTTTTAAAAGCTGATAGTAGTCTATTTTATGTGGGTAGAACCAAAAGAGTAAAATCTTGGGAGGAAGACAAATGAAACTATTCTTAAACTCTATCGTGGTAATTCTAATAGCTGTTATAGCAACTTTTGGATGTAAGGGAAGAGGACAATATAATGACTACAAGAAAGAAGGTGCTCAGCTATTAGCATTACCTCCTTTGCCAAGGGTGTGTAATGACTCAACACCAGCTCCACTCCCTTCGTTTATAAATCCTCGACCGTTTGACCTTGCTCATGAATATTTAGCAGCTGTGATGGATCAATTCCATTACACTTTCAATGTCTATACTGATGCGGATGCAGCAGGTAACCATTTCGTTGCTAAGTGCATGATGCCAAAAGATATTAGCAAGGATGAACTACCACCAATGGAAGAACGATGCGTTGATAATCCAAAAGCGGGGATTAGTTGTATTAAATGTGCTTATAATGCATCAAATCCGCAGGAGGGATGGGGAGGATGGTATTTTAATATCGGTGTGCTTCAAGGGGATGAGACTCAGCCAAAATGCAATTGGGGTGATTATCCAAATGGTTTTGACCTTCAAGGAGCGACAAAATTAGAGTTTTGGGCAAAGGGTGCTGTGGGAGGTGAATGGGTTGAGTTTTTTGCTTTTGGTGTAGGTCGAGATTCAGATACAGGTAATCCTATCACGCCTTATTATGATTCTGAACGTAAGCTAACCACACACTATATTAAACTCTCAAATGATTGGCAAAAATACACTCTCAATCTCAACGGCTTGGACCTTATTAAGGTGATAGGTGGATTTGGATGGGTTAGCAGTGCATATAAGAATAACTATCGCGATATAATATTTTACATCGATGAAATTAAATATATTTTTGAAAATAAATACGATAGACCTACGCTGGATGATCCTCGCTTCTTAGTCAGCTATCAGGTAATCCAATCTGACCTTGATTTTGATAAGATTTTTCCTAATACAGCTTTTACTTATGATAATGCCCTTGCATTATTAGCTTTCCTTGCTAATGGTTCAAATGATCGAGCTAAGCTGATTGGGGATGCGTTAGTGTATGCTTTAAACCATGACAGATATTATGATGTTGATGGACTTCGAAATGCGTATCAAGGGGGGGACTTAATGCTATTTCCCGGCTGGGAACCTAATGGACGAAAGGATACTGTGCGTATGCCAGGATGGACCGACGATGACCCAGATAATCCAGGGGGAAAACGATGGTTTGAAGACATGTATCAAATTAGTAGCGGTACTGGAAATGTTGCGTGGGCAATGCTCGCACTGATAGCTTTCCATCAGGTGGTTGTTGAAAGCGATCCAAACTTTCCACCAAACGAAAGAGATAAATATATTGATGCTGCCAAAAGATTAGGAAATTGGGTACATAGTTTCTGTTTTGATGATGATTTATACGGCGGCTACATCGTCGGATATGAGGGCTGGGAGCCAGATCCTGATAGAAAGAATTATAATTCAACGGAGCACAATATTGATTTATACGTTGCTTTTCAGCGCTTATTTTTAATTACAGGCGAGGTTCAGTGGCGTGAAAGAGCAGAACATGCTGCAATGTTTGTAACTGCTATGTGGGATCCTGTCGAGAAGAAGTTCTGGACGGGGACAAAGGAGGATGGCACTATAAACAAAGATGTTGTTCCTCTGGATGTCCAGGCATGGGCTGTGCTGGCATCAAAAGGAAATATTAGGGAATGGTGGTCCGCTTTGGATTATGTTGAAAATAATATGAAAGTTGATTGTGGATATGACTTCAGTAATTCGGATGGAAATGGAAATGGTGATGGTATTTGGTGGGAAGGTACAGCACAAATGGCATCCGCTTATTGGTTAATTGATAAAATTGACAAATATAAAAATATTATTTCATGTTTGAAAAATGCGCAAGACAAAACAGGCGGAATGTTCGCTGCCAATATAGATGGTTTGACTACTGGTTTTGATTTTCCAGCTCCCCCCGGAGAGGATCCTAAGCCGTGGCTTTATTTTAAAAGATTGCATGTAGGAGCAACTGCTTGGTTTGTTCTTGCAAAACGTAAGATAAATCCATTCTGGATGGGATATTCTGATTGACTTTTACAGATTTTCTCTATTTGTCGAAATATATGTCTTTTAAGCAGAATGTAAGACCATTTGGATTAGCAGCTTTTGAAGCAACTCATGCAAACGCCTCAATTACACTTGAAGGATTTAAAAAATTGCGCTGGATGCATTTTAATGTGGGCTAATTACTTTAACGCCGATGCTATCGGAGATGTATGCGTACCCGCCTGAGAGTTGGATGCCGGAAGGTGTGCCTGGTGTTGATAATGAATCCACTATAAATGCATTTTCAAGCCGATTAAGCAGCATGACGGGAATAATTGTAATACCAATCTATCGCCATATCAACGGCATGATTAATTCTGCTTGACTTGTGATTTCATGTGCGATATTTTCAATGAGTTAAAAAATATCTCAAGGATGGGATGATGCGGGAAGACGGTGTGAATCCGTCGCTGACCGGCAACTGTAAATGGGTATTCTCGATGCATTATGCCATCGGATTTGCGGGTTTGAATATAAGGTTTGTAGCATAGGCTTCCAGCCTGTAACCGAATAATCAAAAACAAATCCGAGAAGGCGCATCGAGGAGACAATCCGAAGCCAGGATACCGCACCCTATCCGAGGGCGGGTGACTTCCAGGTATGAGTCGCGCTCCAATGCGAACCAACATCATCCGCCTCCCGTCATCCGGGAGGTTTCGTTTAAATGGTAAACCGATTTTTATAATCATCATTTTTGTTTTGTTTTTTTTGTCGCGATTAACATGGGCGGATGAGGAAAAAACCGAAACCGAACCAATCGGTGAAATCATTGTCAGCGCTGAAACTATCCCATCAGACACTTTGCCCGAAAAACCAACATCCTTTTGCGAGATAATCGATATCAAAAAAATAAATCATCGCTTCATGGAATTAAAGGAAATTCTCAGCGGTAAGGTTGGGATTCATGTTAGACGATTCGGTGGCTTTGAAGCGTCGTCATCGGTAAGCATTCGAGGAGTATCATCAAAAGGAGTGCTTGTCCTCATCGATGATGTCCCTCTTAATGGACTCGGTTCAACAGGCGTTGACCTTTCAACACTCCCACTTGCCGGCTTTGATAAAATCGAGATATTCAGAGGTGGGGGAGGGGCTTTTTATGGCGATTCAGCTCTTGGAGGTGCGATTAATCTAATCACGCCCGGTGCTGATAAAAACATTAACCACTCATCCGTTTCATTGGGTTCATTCGGACTCATCAGCGCCAAATCGCTTTTTGCATCAAGGAATGGAAAAGATGATATCCTCCTCGCATTGGAGAGCACAGGTTCACGAGGCAATTTCTCTTTTCTGAATGATAAAGGGACATCGCTCGATAAATCCGATGATTTCCCCGACAAGCGTCAGAATAATGAGTCGGAATCGACAGGAGGACTTTTCAAAGTCAGCACCGAATCGGATAATCATGTAAAAACATCGGTTGTCGGTGAAATTTATCATTCGCGAAAGGGGGTTCCGGGTCTTGTTACATTCCCGACTCCCGATGCGCGTCAGGTGGACCAAAGAGCTTTTGTTCAAGCGTTAATTGAAAAAGAGAATATGGCTCCTTTAATAAATGGAATATTCAGGATGTTTTTTCGCCATGATGGTCTCGACTATGAGGACAAACTCGGACAGGGAACAGGCTCACCGATTGATACTCATAGAGCGGATAATCTATTCGGAGTCGCGACTAAACTGACGCGAATCGATCCCGATGGTTTCGGCTCGCTTCAAATGGAATTAGAACTCGCGGATGACCGTTATCAAATAAAAGATGGCATTAATCGAGGACGATCCAGATGTTCTCTCTCTCTAAGCAAAGATAGAACATCAAAGGATAACCGCTTGACTATTCAAGGAGCGGGAAGAATCGATGCGATAGAGGGATTCAGTTCGCGAGCCACTTTTCGCATGGGGACATCGTTACAGTCAAGTCAGAATATCGAATTTCGCGCGAATATCGGCAATTCGTTCAGGACTCCCGGATTCGATGAGCTCTTCGATAATCGCGGATTCATAATCGGAAATCATAATCTCGTCCCGGAAAAAGGATATGATATGGATTGCGGAATGATTTATCGCGATAATAATTCGCATCTCGGATTTTCTTTATTTCATAATCGCCTTAAAGATCAGATTGTTTACGAGTTAACAAGCGGACATCGTTTCAAACCATTTAATGTAGGTAAAAGCAATTTATCGGGGATTGAGATTTCTGCTGAAAGAAATTTTGGCGATTTTTCGATGCAGGGGAACTACACGTTTCTTGATGCGCGCAACAGATGCGATGACCCGTTGATTCACAACAAACAACTTCCGTCGAGACCTAAACATGAAATTTTCCTTAGTGCCACATATGACAAATATCCGTTTGTGATTGCATCGGATTTGAATTATTCATCCGGTAATTTTGTCACATTCGCTAACACGACACGCCTTAAAAGTCGATTCTGTATGGATTTAAGGACTACTTATTCGAATAATGACTGGTCGTTCACCGCGGAGGTCAGGAATTTGTTTGATAATAACCTGGTTGATATTCGCGGATTCCCTCTTCCCGGTCGGTTTTATATAATCACAATTTCAAAGGATTTTTAAGAAAATTGTAACCCGGCACGCCGTCAGCTCAGGGCAATCATAAAACATCTTCCGGGTCAATTAGAACTTCATCGCGAAAAGTGTATGAGTTAAACTGGGTTGAACTAAAATGGATTACCGGCTTGCAAATATCCTCCCTTATTGGCATTTTGCTCGCGATATAAAGATGGCCTTCAGATGGGTGTTCACACGGCTCCGGTTCAAGGCCAATAGGTCCTGACTTTTCCAGAACCCCCGTCCCTAAGAGTGACAGTGACTCGAAAGAAGGTATAGTGCCGGAATGGTAATAAATATTCTCTTGAGTTGCGCTGCAATGCCCTAACTCAAAATCCGCATTCCCACTCGCAATTTCCTTTCTTAAATTTTCAATTCCGTTTCTGAAAAGGCAGAAACCGTTGTCATAAAACAAGCCATCAAAAGAATTTGCTATGGTCCCTGTCCTCTCGATTTGTTCTTCGAGCATGATTTGAAACAAATAAAAAAGATGCACCCGATACGCTATATTTTGACGTTTCGCAGGAGGCATTTCAGCAAGAGCATTAGGGAATGAGCCTTTTCTTGTTTTTTCATTAAAAACTAAAAACCTTATCCCCTGCTTTTCAACACCCCACTTCGGATTACCCTCATGAAACGAAGAAACGTCAATAGCCAGATAACAAATGTTACCGCTAAAATCATCTATACGCTCGTAATAGACCTTTCCAATGTGCTCAGGATTTTCCGGGTCCGGCATTGTATTTATCTCTTTTATAGGCTGGTTGGTATAAACGCATCTTGGCCATGCAACTATGAAACCATCCAGTAAATCCGAAAGCTTTTGAGGAAGTACTCCATGAGAATATTGATAATAGCCGCATGCATTTGCGATATAAGTATATGTATTTCCATGCTTAGAAGAAGTATTGAAAAACTCATCAGTCGTTATATCGGAACATAAAGAGCGGGCAAGGTCAACGGGTGTAGCAATTACCGCTTGTGAATTCTCCTTATTAGGCTCTGTTTCTTTTGCTTTTTCAGTAGAGTTCGAGCATGAAACTAAAACAAACAGCATGAAAACGAACAGCATTAGAAAATGTATCCTTGTTTTTATCATTTTATTCTCCTACCTATTCAGGTTAAATACTTATATATATTAAATCATTTATCTTTACGGACAATTAGGCTTATAATAGCAATTATCGTATACATATGTCTTTCGCGCAATATTATTGCATATACATAACTCAAGAGGTTCATCACAGAAACATGAACAGGCATTGCACACACGCTCTTCGTTGATTCCTCTGTGAAAATCAGTAAGGTTCTCCATATCCCATTCTTCGTAAACCAAAGTTACCCAAGACCCAGCACCACAACCCCAAACAGTCCCTACGAAAGGTTTATTTTTATCATCACAATGAGGAATGCAATAAGCTTCCGGTGAAATACCGCCACAACTTTGCCAACAGCATAATGCTCGACCAACTACTCTATGCGTCATATAGCACATTTTACCCCTAGATATCCAATCATCATAAGGATCATTGGGGTCCTGATTTTGATTCCATACTCTTACTTTGGGGCAATGTTGGTCTTTCTCTTCACTATCGGTATGCTTAACGTTGTAAACTACATCTATGCCTGTGCAGGCTGGCAAGGCTTGAGCTTCTTTTGAAAAAATTACTTGAGAAATTAAAATTAAAACTGCTGTAAATAATATCATTTTCATCACTCTATCACCACCTACCTCAATTTTTATTTTATCATATCAAAAAAAAAAGGGGTCAAGCTTTTTTGTAATTTTTATAGGATATGTTTACGCAATATAATAATAAGCAAATAATTATTTTATAAGGCAAGTGCTTTCTACAATCCTGCCATTAATTATCTTATAATTGAAACTCTTTTTGTAGTCCTTTATCTGGAATCGAGGTCGTTATGTCTTTTAAAGTGATAGACTTCATAGAGTGTAAAAAACTCGGGAGAGAACATAATCCTCAACAAACAAGCGAGTTCGTAAAGTCTCTTGTACGGGGCGAGGTGCTCGATTATCAGATTTCAGCATGGCTTATGGCTGTATGTCTGAAAGGTATGAGCTTAAATGAAATCACAGCTTTAACAAAGGCGATGGCTGAATCTGGTATGATGTTCGTTCTGAGTGAATTTGAAAATAATGCGGACAAGCACTCGACAGGAGGAGTAGGCGATAAAACAACGCTTATCGTTGCCCCTCTTGTCAGCGCGGCTGGCGTGACAGTTATTAAATTCAGCGGACGATCTCTCGATTTCACAGGCGGCACACTCGATAAACTCGAAAGCATCCCCGGATTCCGTACGGATTTGAAACCTGAGGAAATTATCAAACAAGCGCGAAAAATCGGTTGTGTCATTGCCGGAGCATCATCGGATATGGTTCCTGCGGATAAGATTCTCTATGCTTTAAGAGATGCAACATGCACGGTCGATTCAGTTCCTCTTATCGCGTCAAGTGTGATGTCGAAAAAAATCGCCGGAGGAGCGAAAAATATCGTTCTCGATGTCAAATTCGGCGATGGCGCGTTCATATGCAATTTCAATGATGCCCTTGAACTCGCTCGCATCATGGTTTCTATCGCGAATAATCTTGGACGAAACGCGCGCGCTGTTTTGAGCTCAATGGATGCCCCCCTCGGAAAAAGCGTCGGCAATGCTCTTGAGGTTATGGAGGCGATCGATGCGCTGAAGGGAAATTACGCGGATGATCTAATGGAACTGTCATTGATTCTTGCATCTGAGATGGTCTCTCTTGCGCGAGGCGACTCCGATATATCATCTATAAAAAAAGAATTGGAGATATTATTAAAAACCGGAAAGGCGCTTGAGAAATTCGAAGCCATGATTAAGGAACAAGGCGGTGATGCCCGGGTAATAGATGATTATGGCATACTCCCTCACGCATCTTTCAGGTTCAGTTTTAACGCTTCGATGATGGGATTTGTTCGAAAGATAAAAGCACGTGAAATGGGTAACCTGGTGAGAAAGCTCGGAGGAGGGCGATTTAAAAAAGATGATGTGATAAACCCATCGGTTGGTTTATCCTTTTTTAAAAAGCCGGGTGATAAGGTGAGTGAAGGCGATAGAATCGTTGATGTCCATTACAACAAAGCAAACGAAAAGGATATAATTGAATCAACCTTGATGAGCGCAATTGAAATTGGTGAAACCAAACCGGAACGTGTCGAACTGGTTAGAGAAATTATTTGAACTTTTTACATATTCGGAACGTTTTACTGATTGAACAACAATACCTGTTTGAAATAGGAGATGGAAATGGTCGCAATAAGAAAGCTTTATCTTCATGTATTTATTATTCTTGTTTTTTCAATCCTGCTGGGTTCATCACTATCCAGACCAGCACATGCCAATGGACGGCTGATTATCGAAAATCCGCCGATGCCATGGCCTCAGTTCCAACCTCTGATTCTTGAAAAAGAGGAAATCCGCACGGAGATTGATAATCAAGTTGCTAAGACACATATCCGACAGGTCTGGCGCAATAATAATCCAATGCAGCTCGAAGGCATATTCCTGTTCCCGCTTCCATCGGATAGAGCCACGATGAGCGATTTCGTCTTATGGATGGATGGCAAGAAGTTGAACTTCGAGACTATGGAGGCTGGCAAAGCACGCCAGATTTATGAGGATATTGTGAGACGAGTACGCGACCCGGGCTTGCTCGAACATGCAGGCGATGGGCTTCTCAGATGCAGAATTTTTCCTATTCCGGCAAATGGAATAAAAGAGATTGAACTCGAATATAAAGAGGTCTGCACCAAAGAAGGTACACTTTCTCGATACGCATTTCCGATGGCTGTGCAGGGTCTTCCGCGCCCGATTGGAACTGTTCTAATCGATGTCGATATAACATCAAAAACGGCGATGGGACGAGTATATTCACCCACTCATGATGTCCATGTGGAAATGAGAGATTCGAAACATGCGCGTGTATCGTTCGAAAAATCCAACTTCACTCCATCATCGGAGTTTGTGCTTCTAATAAGCAATCCCGATAGAGAATTCGGACTCGATCTCGTTACAAACAAACCATCGGGCGAGGATGGCTATTTCCTCGGGCTTATAAGTCCTCGATTCGATTATGATGTCACCGCCAAGAGAGCAATCCCGAAGGATTTTCTGTTCATACTCGATACATCGGGCTCAATGGAGGGCGAGAAGATTCAACAGGCAAAAGATGCCCTGAGATATATCCTTCGAAATCTCAATTCCGATGATCGATTCGGGATTATTGCCTTCTCAACCGATATCAAGAAATTCAAGGATAACCTTGCGCCTCAATCGGATTCGAAAAAAGCTCTTGAATTTGTCGATACCCTCGCAGCGGCAGGCGGTACATTCATTGATGGCGCGTTGAAAGATGGATTGTCTTTTGCCGGAGGAAACAAGGAACGTCCTTATTACATAGTTTTCCTGACCGATGGTCTCCCGACGGTGGGAGAGCAGAATATAGATAATATCCTGACGAACGTAACAAAAGCGAATGAAAGGGATGCCCGGATTTTCTCGTTCGGTGTCGGTGATGATGTGAATATCCCGTTTATAGACCGTCTCGCGCGAGAAAATGGCGGAGTGGCATCGAATGTCGCTCCCGGACAGGACCTTGAAATACCTGTGTCAACACTTTATGAAAAAATCAAATCGCCGGTCCTTACTGATATAGAAGTTTCTGTTAGCGGCATAAACGCTTATGATATTTATCCTAAAGATTTGCCCGACCTGTTCAAGGGAAGTCAGCTTATTGTCACTGGACGATTCACCGGTAGCGGGAATGCGAAGATTACACTTTCAGGAAAACTCGCTGGCTCCGATAAGAAGACATTTACCTATCAGGAGGATTTCAACACGAAAGATGAGAATTCATTTATCCCTCCTTTATGGGCGAATCGAAAAGTCGGTTATCTTTTGAACCAGATCAGGCTCTACGGTGAAAATCAGGAGATGACTGACCAGATTGTGAAACTCGCCAAGAGATACGGTATTATCACGCCATATACGAGTTATCTTGTGTTGGAGGATCAGCCGCTTCCACCGGGAGGTCCAGTGCCAATGCCATTTTTACGTGAGGGCGGTGCCGGCGGTGTTGCGATGAATATGGCGGCTCCGGAAATGCAAAGGTCGGTTTCTTCAGAATTGAAAGCGAAGGAGGAGGCTGAGAGTCTTGATAAAGCAGGCGGCGAAGGAGCATACGGTGAAAGTGTCAAACATGTCGAGGATAAAACCTTCATACTCAAGGATAATTATTGGACCGACAGCACTTATGATCCGGAAAAGAAACTTCCTGAAATCAAAATCGAATTCATGGGCGATGAATATTTCAAACTTCTCGATAAGTATCCGGAAATCGGTAAATATCTGGCTGTAGGTGAAAATGTCAAATTGGCGTGGAAGGATAAGGTGTATATAATCACGGGGGAGTAAGCCTGAATGGAATTTGCGAAATCGTTATTTGAATCCCGTCGCATTGACGGGATTTTTTTCAAAATGTGCTAAAATGAAATGCGATTCCTTTGCTTGCTTGATTCGCGAGTAATATTGGGATTTAAACTCAATCATTTATCATCTATTCAAGATGAAACATTTTTGTATTTAATATAACAGATAAACAGAGGTTTGATTATTGGCGAAGGTGTCACAACAACACCGGGATAGTTCGTATTGCCCGATATGTGGTGAGTTTAATGGCGGGCGAATGGACGCATTCCGATGCCCGGAGTGCGGGCTTGACCTGATATGCCCGGAGCATCGCGATGACTTCCTCATGGTCTGTTCCGAATGCTCGGTCTTCGTTCGCTCGGAATCATTCGAGCGTGTACTGAAAAAGCTAATCGACGAGACCCCTCCCGGTATGGTTTTAATCAACCCCGGGAATTTTACTATGGGGAGGAACGATGGTGAATCCAACAGCGGTCCAAGCCACGTCGTCAGACTTCCATCTTATTATATGGATGAACGCCCCGTAACTCATGCTGAATTTAAACGATTCAGACCGGAACATGAGATACCCCCTGGATTCGAGAACAAACCAGTTACCGGTGTGAGTTGGATAGATGCGAAAGCTTTCGCTGAATGGTCGGGAAAACGCCTTCCCACCGAGGCAGAATGGGAAAAAGCCGTGCGGGGAGTGGATGGCGCTCTATATCCATGGGGAAACATGGAACTTTCCAGCGAGGGGATGTCTGCGGAGGAGTTCGCACAGAAAATACGCGCGATATCATCAAGTCAATTCGGAGTCAAAGGCGGGGTTGGAGGAGTGCATGAATGGGTCGAGGACTGGTATCAACCTTATCCTGAAAATTTCGAACACGATCAGGCTTATGGAAATACATACAAGGTGCTTCGAGGAGGCAGCTGGACATCGTTCAAACCGCTATCGACATCTGACCGACGAAGAGCATTGCCAGATGAAAAACCTCCAAATACCGGATTTCGCTGTGCTAAAAGCACATCAATTCTACTTGATTACGATATCCATGAGGAAAGAGAACATGAACAAAAACGGGTGCAGGTTCTCCTTGATGAATTAAGACGGGAAAAAACTCTCAGGGATAAAGCGAAAGAGGAGCATGAATATATAACAAGGAACCAGCGAATCACTGAAATCCAGATGGAGCTTGATCGTATAGAAGAAGCAAGGCAAGCTCGATTTGCTCCTCAAATTGAAAAACCTTCTGTTCTTCGAAAGTTTTCCTATATTTTTCTGAACCTTTGGGATGCTCTTGTCAAAACCACATCCTCGCGACAAAGCCTTATGTATCAAATCCTTAAGCTTATTGTAGTGTTATTTGTAATTGTTATTTTTTTTGCAAACTATTTTGTCACAGAAAAAGTTGTGTTCACAATCGAGGAGGATGGCGGATCGTACATAGCAACAATGGACAAGAAGGGGCGGAATCTCGATATATTGAAAAATCTCGGTCCAGCAACCATGCCTGTGTTTTCGCCAAACGCGAAATATATTGCTTTCTTAACGATGAGGGACGGAAATCCTGAGATTTATGTTGCGAGAGGAAACGGAAAAAATTATGCGAACCTGTCGAACAATCCCGGAAAGGACACTCATCCAAGGTTCACCCCTGATGGTCGGATTATGTGGCTAAGCGATCGCAGTGGTCATTCCAATATATATATGTCGCGCATCAATGGCTCTGATTTAAAGCAGGTAACTACTGTAACCGACGACGTAGAGTGGTTTGATATTTCTCCATCCGGAAAACTCATAGTCTGCTCATTAAAGGGGACTGACAAATGGGAAATATATACGGTCAAGGTGGATGGCACCGGGTTCACGCAAATCGGCGACCCTCAGGCGAACAATCGCAATCCGATTTTCGGAAGACGTAAAAATAGGATTCTGTTCTCATCGGATCGTGATGGAAACTACGAATTTTATTATATGAACATTGACGGAACAAAACCATCGAGAGTGACTTATACAATCAATGATGAATTAAGCGATGCGGATTTCAGTGAAAATGGCAGATGGATTTTCTTTGATTATGTGCAGAATGAAAATGGATCTCCGAGGAAACAAATTTATCGTATGCGCTGGGATGGAGCTCACCGGCAGGTAATGCCAGTGGGAGAAAATAATGTCGGTGAACCGAATCTTGGCATGGGGGGATTCAAACGGTTTATGGCTCATCTATCATTCCCATCATATCGCCCGAGATTGCCAAGATGGAAAAATACATTTGTTAATGGTGAGGATGCTGCGAAGGAATTCATGGTCAGAGCCAAAACCCGATGGTTTAAAAGCGGTATTGTTATCTCCAAGGGCGATTATTTAAGTCTTGAAGCCGCAGGGACATGGAGAAGTGGTTCGAATGTTGAAAATATATGGACGGGTCCTGAAGGTCGCACAGATATCGCAATCCCGGGATATCCGTTGACTGACAGATCGATTGATATGCTTGTGGCTAAAATAGGCGATAATCCATCGTTCCCTATCGGTTTGAAACAATCGTTCATATCGGACTGGGATGGTGAACTTAGTCTGATGATGAACGATTCACGCAGATTGAGCGATAATGAGGGAATAGTTACTGTCAAAGTCAAACTGTCGAGTAATAAGGAAATTCTGGTAAAACAACAACTATCATTTCAGCTGTTGAAATACTTTGGTCTTGATGATCTTAATAGAAGCGGCATCCCACCTGAGAACTTCCTTGGTGGAACAAAGCTGAACATGGTTTTTCTGTCTTTGAACAAGCTCCAGGATCCGCCGAAATCGATAAGAGATGAGGTTGCAAAATCAAGAGCTGTGGTTCTTGATATTTCCTCACTTTATTTCGCTGAACCCGGCAAGCTTGGCAGGATAATTTCAAGCTTCAAAGAATCATTTGGCGATGGCGGCATTCCACCATTCGCCCTTTACCTTCCGGAGAAGATTCCTACAGCATCGAATATAACCGAGACCGAGTTAGTATCGATTTTACGAAAATATTTTCCCGGATTTCCTCTTTTAAAAGGCATAGGTGCTGAGATCCTTGCCGCAGAGCCTCCTGATATCAATCTGCTGCGTCTTTTTGATTGCTTTGTAGTCGACCTGCCATTAAGCATAAATTCGGGTGATGAAGTTACACCGGCTTACGATATCGCATCTCATCTTGAAACACCGATTGCAAGAGCGCGCGTGATGCTGTCCGAGAAACCGCTTATCATGGTTATTCCAATGGACTCCGCTAACAGACGGAAAGCTCTTACTCCCGAGCAGATAGAATATATCGTGCATTTTTGCGATCTCAGACCGAACATAATCGGTGTGATAATTCGAGGTACTGATGCCGACCAGCAGCAGAAGATAACGATTTCAAATCTGGCTGATGAAATCACAAGTCGGAAAACTCTCGTTAAAGGCGAGAGGAAAAAAGTGGTACCAATTGAGTTGTCCAGTGCGGTTATCGGGGGAAAAACGCCCTATAAGGGGAGCTATAAAGGTCTTGCGGTGACCGATGATAATGTCGCGCTTACCGCTGATCGTGGAAATGGCATTATTTTAGAAATAGCGGCTGATGGCTCTATCATGACGAAATCAGAAAGGGGACTTCCAACAGGTGAGATACTCGATGATATCTTCGGCATGTATGTCGATAGGAATGAACGGGTAATACTTCTTGATGGCCATCCGGGTTATATTGTCTTCTTCGATGAATATCTTGATTTTGCCGATTTATACAAACTTCCGGGTGAGGAACCCGGTGGAGTGGCAGGGATTGTTTCGCTTGTACGCGATAAATCCGACCAGTTCTACACAATAAGCACAGATGGATGCCTGTTACAGAAATTCGACAAGAATTTCACTCTCCTTAAATATTTGGGAGGCATTTCTCCTGAACCGGGCTATTTCCTGAACCCATCTGATATAGCTGTCGGACCAGCGGGTGAATACATATATGTAACTGACAGGGGGAAGCCATACATTCAGGTGTTCAGTGCGGACCTTGAGCTAAAATCGATTATCCCGTTACCATTGCGAGAGTCATTTTTCAATCCGATTCCATTATTTATCATTGTTGATGATGCCGGCAGCATATATGTCGCTGAGAAGAGGACAAGGAACATATATCGTTACAATCCTGCAGGTGAACTGGTTAGCTATTTTACGTTGCCATCGGTTCCGTCGGGAGGCATAGTTGTTACACCTACAGGCAAGTTCTACGCTATCATTGATAATAAAATCGTATGTTATAACCTCAAGCAGGAAAAACCCCCGGCAGCAGAACCTGCACCCGGTGATATTAAAGACAAGTCCTGAGCCATTCTGGCAGTGTTGCATGCTTCCAAAATATAACTTATAATTTATTGGTATCAGAAGAAGCAGCTTTGTCATCTAAGCTGATTAGGAGAAAAAAATGAGAACAATAATCTATTTGATAACAGCAATGTTTATTTTGTCCTTGATTGGACCTGGATGTTCCAATAGCAGGAACATCATGTCACCGGATATCATCTCTGATACTACCGGTGGCGATTATGAAATATGGCAAAGTGGAATCATCACGCTGGATCGCGAAACCGGCGAAGCATCGATTGTTGCCGATCGCGAAAATGATTTCTATTTCAACATAACCAATTACATCAAGCCATATCTCAGAATAAGAATCCTCTCGATAGTCGGCACTGTCTGGGAGATCGAGTGCGAGCTCACCAATCCGACATCGATACAGGTTTGGGATGTTCGAGCGGTTTTTCTGAACACATATGGGAAAAAAGTTCTGAATCCTGACGGTTACACGAACCTGTTTGATCCATCGGATATAAATCCTTATCTTGCATTCGCGAAGGAATACCCGAATCGAGCTTTTCCTGTCGGTCCCGGTGCCAAGGATTCAGAGATATTGCTTCTCGACTGGCCAGCGGGAGCGGGACCATGGGTTGCATACAAGATAGGTGTTTCGGTCGGAGGCAATTGCGGCGAACCGTATTTGATTGCAAATCCTCTGCAAAGCGGCGATTTGTATCCATCGGGTGGTGCAGCTAATATCTCTATCGATGTTTACGACCATCAGGGCGACATATCAGCTGTCGCGGTTGTGACAAATCCGCTAACCGGTGGGATTACTTTTCTTTCCGCGGTCAATGGAACCAAATACGCTGCTAATATAACCAATTCCCAACACGCACCGATAGGCGTTTACAAATGCCTGATAGCGGCTGAATCGCCCAATCCGAATAATTTAAGGGCGTATAATTTCATGGATATCACTGTAATTGAAGAACCAATCCCACCACCGGTTGTAACATATGATGAAGCTGTCTCAGTGGGGGCTATCGGGAACTACACTGACAACGGAAAAGTTATGATCATTGCGGGAACAATAAATTTTGTAACCGGTCCCTGGGATTTCAGTTCTACATATTACGATACTCTCTTAAGGCATGAGGTCATCTCGCCCAACGCGAGTGAGTTTTCATCTTTCAAGTCGAAATACCCATCCGCGACACATGTCCTCAGGATGCCCGATCTTGATGAGGCATCGATTAAATACTATCCTCATTATTATTCCAATCCCTATCGCTATGACCTTGGTTTCGAGGATTCAGTCCAGGGGGTTGACAAGGGATTCCGATATACCAATCCTGTTCAAGTGCCATTCCCCATCGATATGAATTACTCGTATAACGCTGAGGCGACCGGATGGACAAAAATCATATTGCCGGCCAGGTTTACGATTACATGGGATGTCGATTGCATCGCATGGGGCGAGATAAAGACTCATACGATAACCGAAAAGGCTCTTTTAATCCGCACGATAAAATACATCAAGATTGGCTCAGTCCTTGAGCAATATGAGGCTATATACGAGTGGGTGGGTGACAGCGGACGAATCATGGCGAGCTTTAAAACATCGGATTTCGATGAAGATACCGGACTTCCAAATCCGAATGGCATACTTGAAGGTTATATTATCGAGTCGCATCATCCGTAATGAAATAATTATAGCCAAAACACAACATGGGATATATGCCCTGAGTGTTTTATGGAACTCGAGTTGCTGGGTGTTTTATGGAGTTCGAGTTGTTATGTCACCCACAATCGCGAAGAAGTAAAATCATAACCGAAGCTTGATTGCATAGCGATTGTGGGCGGCACCCAGTATTGTTGTCATTTCCAAAATGTATTGGACAAGCGCAGGACTGACACTTTTTTCTAATCGAGGAACTCTTTCAAACATTCATCGCGGGCTTTGAGACGGTCTATTATGTGACGGATTCGCATTATTGTTTTCCATGCACGGTAAATCATCCATATGGCGAGTGCAATCAATCCTATAAGAATTACCACGGTCGGTATTAGAAAATGAATGATTTCTCTTATTTCGTAAAATTTCGATGTTGCAATCAGCACGGTGAGGACTGAAAGTGGGAGTGTGAAAATCGCTATGCCGGTTCTGAGCACGGCAAGCGATGTTCTCTGCTCGGCGAACAATAATTGTAGCCGCTGCATATTCGCCATCTCGCGAATGTTGTCTGTCAGAATTTCCTGTTCTTCGTCTTGTTTCATGTTCTCAAATTCATATACATACTAATATCAAACTGAGCTTAGACAGGATTTCACACCTACAGTCAATTTTATACTAAGGATCGGTTCATAGGAATCTTTTGAGTATTGAATTGGCAGATTGAAGATTTGCATCACCCAATCTTAAATCGTTCTTTGAGGTCTTCGATTACTTCCGCGGCTTTGTCTTCGTCGCCCTCACGCCATGCTCGTACCAATGGAGCGAATATGTTGCGATGTGAATAATCTATAATCGCGAGTATCCCGAAGAATGCACCAGCGATTAGAAGTTGAATACTGTATTGCGGAAAGATGAGCGAAAGAATGAAAAGGCATCCAGCGACCCAGAAGAAAGTGGTATCCCCCTGACGTCGCCACGGTCTCGGTTCTCGTTTCTCTTGTTTTTCCGGTTCGGATGATTTTGGAGGGATTCCCAAATCTTTGCCGCATTCGGGGCAGTTTTTGCCTGATGCTGATACTCGTTTATTGCATGACGGGCATATGGTAAAAATTTCAAGTTTTAGCGGTTCCGACAGACTTTCGGGCAGCGTTAAATCGCCAATTTCGTTAGAGGTTCGAGCGAGTTCCGCGAGCACGAAACGACATCGCTCGCATGAGTCCGCGTGTTCGAGAATCATCTCGCGCATCCATGCCGATGCGTTTCCCTCGGCTACCTGCGCGATATCCTCACTATCCGGATGCGCTTCTGTTGAGATATTTATATTATTTACATTCATATCGCTTTCTGACTTTCATCGCTTGCCAGTGGCGCGAGAATTTCTCTAAGTCTGATTCGAGCCCTTACAATCCTCGATGATATTGTCGAGACTCGTTCGCCCGTGATTTTTGATATTTCGGTAGGTCTAAGTTCATCCCAGTATGTCATCCTTACCGCTCGTCTTTCAGCCGGTGTCAATGATTCTATCGCCTCTTCGAGTTTTTCCATATCGCTTATTCGAGCCATCATCTCTTCATCATTTTGTGTATCGATCGCCATATCTTTTCGAAAATCCTCGAAGCCCTTATTGCGTCGTTCTCGACGTATCTCCGAGCGGTAATGGTCGAACAGATGATTATTCACTATACTACCCACCCATGTAGATAGACGACACCGGAACGAAAATCCATGCAATCTGCGGTAATTATCTTCGATTAATTTCGTGAGGACATCCTGTCTCAAATCGCTTATGTCTTCGTCAGAGATATAATGCCGTCGTGATGCATTCTTGAGCATTCTCTCGATGAACAGCGAAATTTCGTTCCATGCATCGGTATCTCCTGAAAGAAGCGCTTTAACCAGATATCTATCCTGCTCCTGAGACAACCTGACCTATTTGCCTTTCTTCTCTTCTTTTTTGATTTTATGCCAGTTTTCGGTGACATCCTCAGGTGTGTCGGCTCTTGTGTCGGCGAACACATGCGGATGACGTCGAACCATCTTTTCAAGACAATGTCTGAGAGCGTCATCAATAGTGAATTTCCCCATTTCCTTTGCGATTTGCGCGAGGAAAATCATGCCGAAGATTACGTCGCCGGCTTCCTCCATCATGCCATGCCAGTCCTCACGCTCAACAGCATCATAAGCCTCTTTCGCCTCTTCGAGAAAATATTTTTTCAGACTCTGGATATCCTGTTCCCTGTCCCACGGGCATCCATCGGGGCTTCGAAGCATCTCCATCAGCCTCACAAGATTGTAAAATGGCTTATCGCTGTCTGGAATTTCCGGAATGTTATTTTTTTTATCTGTTTTCATTTAAGAAAGTACCATGCATTATACAATAACCTTACCCCTAATCCCTCTCCTAAAAATCAGGAGAGGGTAATAGGGCATTTTCTCTCGCTTTTCTCACCCACTTCATGTTTTTATAGAGAGTGGAATGTGTGGTGAGGATAGCTTGGTGCCAGGTACTGTACCGTGTACACATTTATGCTTTTGTGGAGAGGGGGATTGGGGATGAGGATTGCAATCGCTCTGAATTGGAGCTTTGTGTGGTATAAATTAAAATATTTAAACACATTTGATAAGGGGAAATGCAATTGACAAAATATGTATGCAATATATGCGGATATGTTTATGATCCTGCGAAGGGTGATCCTGACAATGCTATCGAACCCGGCACATCATGGGAGAATGTCCCTGATGACTGGGTGTGCCCAATTTGCGGTGCCGGCAAAGATGAATTCGAAGCTATATAAACGCAAGGAGAATGAATATGACCCCAATAGAAATCAAAAACAAGATATTCTGGGTTGGAGCTGTGGACTGGAATCTCCGCGATTTCCATGGGTACTCAACCGAAAAAGGCTCATCTTATAATTCGTACCTTGTCCTCGATGAAAAAACTGTGCTTTTTGATACTGTAAAGAAACCTTTTCTTGCGACCTATCTGGCGAATATACGACAGATAATCGACCCGTCAAAAATCGATTATCTGGTTGTGAATCATGCGGAGATGGACCATTCAGGGTGCCTTCCAGAAATGGTGAAGATTGTCAAGCCGGAAAAAATAATTTGTTCTCGTATGGGTGAAGGAGCGATAAAAGCGCATTTTCATGAATCCGATAGCTGGCCAATCGATGTGGTCGATGATGGAGCAGAGCTTAACCTCGGTAAACGCAGATTACGATTCTATGAGGTTAAGATGCTGCATTGGCCCGAAAGCATGATTTCATATCTTGTTGATGATAGTGTGCTGGTCTCAAACGATATCTTCGGACAGCATTTCGCATCGAGCGGAAGATACGATGAGGATGTTGATTTTGCCGAGCTGATGCATCAAGCGGTTAAATATTACGCGAACATAGTGCTTCCTTATTCACCCCTCGTTCAGAAACTCATCGCGAGGGTAGGCGAGCTCGGTCTCAAGTTCGATGTTATCGCGCCATCACATGGATTAATCTGGAGGAATCATATCGGTGATATCGTTTCCGCATATGACAGGTGGAGTAAAAATGTCGCGAAACGCAAAGCGCTTGTTATATACGACACGATGTGGCATTCCACTGAGAAGATGGCGAATGCTGTTGCGGACGGTCTTATAAGCGAGGGTGTTGAGGTTATCGTAATGAGTCTCGGTGTTTCGCATAGAAGTGATATCATGACCGAAGTCATCGATTCCAGGGCTCTCATATTCGGTTCTCCGACCTTGAACAACGGGATTCTCCCAAGAATTGCGGATTTTCTGACCTATTTAAAGGGTTTACGTCCGCAAGACAAAATAGGAGCGGCTTTCGGTTCCTATGGTTGGGGTGGAGAAGCGGTTAAGATAATCAATGAGTATCTGGAAAGCATGAAAATTAAGCTTGTTGATGATGGTGTAAAAGTGAAGTTTGTGCCGCGCGAGGATGATTTAAAGAAGTGTTTTGAACTTGGAGTTAAGGTTGCAAAAGCATTAAAAGACTGAGAACCATAATCATCCAGTGATAGCTCACATAATGGCTTTAAATCTAATATTACTTATAAACACATTTGAAATGGTCAGAGGGATAATCCCCGTTTTGATGTAAATATCGATTCTTTCCGTTTGCGGAATTCCTCAGGGTGTTTATAATTGATTGGTTAAAAATTTTTCATATTTCCCTTGTCGGGAGGTTCGAAAAGAATATGTTCACGAGAAATTCGATTTTGCTTGTTATCATTTTAATGGCTATGTTTATAATCGGAGCTTGTTCATCGGGAGGAGGCTCACAGCAGAAGAAGCCATCCGATCAGAAAACTCAGAATGCCACCGGCGATCAGGCTGCGACAACGGGTCAGCAGCCTACTGAAGGCGCTTCGGGGGAGACTCAGGCACCTGCAAGTGCCCTGGCAGGCTCTACGACCACAACCAATGAAGGCATGACTGTGACCCAGGAAGATGGGACAACAAAAGTCTATGATGCGCAGGGTAATCTCGTTGAAGGGTCTGGTTCACCTGCAACTTCGCTTAGTGGAACGAAAGGTGATGCGAGCGGTAACATTCAACCTGCTTCACAGGAGGAAACTGTTAAAAAAGAAATCAAAACGAGAGGAGATGTAAACATCAACAACAAAATAGCGATTATCAAAACCAACTTCGGCGATGTTTATGTGTTCTTTTATCCGGAGATCGCTCCTACCCATGTGCGTAATTTCATCTACCTTGCTGAAAAAGGATTCTACAAGGATGTGAAGTTCCACAGGATAGTGAAGGAGTTCATGGCGCAGGCTGGAATCGCAAGACCGGATTGGACCGAGCCGGTACCGGCTATGCCTCTTGAGGTACGATCCGGCTCCAATGCATTGCATTTCCCTGGAGCGCTTTCAGCGGCGAGGACAAACGATCCCAACAGCGCTACAAGCCAGTTCTTCCTTGTTTTCACGAGAGAAAGAGCAAAGCATCTCGATGGCCAATACACGGTATTCGGACAGGCGTTTAGAGGATTAGATGTCGTTAAAAAGCTGGAGAATATCCGATGCGAACCTAATCCTGACAGGACAACTGAAATTTCCAAGCCGGTTCAGGATGTGTTTATTGTTGATGTCGTTATCGAGGATGCGGCTAAGTATCAGCAGGAAATCAGCAAGGTTGTAGCTGACAACGCGAAGGTATTGGAAAAAGAGCGGGGAGGACAGGTGAAACCTGCCGGATAGTTTTTTCAAATCAGTAGATAGTCACCTGCAGACATATTGCATTCATTTCATAGAGGCAGACCTTTGTGTATGCGCTATTTAAATGCGTATGTCGTCCCTATATAAAAGCGTATATCGAAATTGTCCGGTTACGGGAATCGTTTGTAGGGGTTGATCCATGTATCAATCCTGTTGAGGAAAATCACATTTCTGTAGGGATTGATCCATGTATCAATCCCATTAATCGATGAAAAAGGATTTATACATGTGCCTGACGAAATGAGACTTAAAATATCCGCATTATTGAAACAAGGTTCCCAAATCCTTGCTGACAAGTGGACTCGGGAAATAACCTCTTGTTATAAATCATCAGGCACATCCACGAGTGACCTTACGCAGAAGAGCAAAGTCGGAATCGAGATACTGGCAAATATCCTTGAAGGAGCTTCTATTTCTTCTTATGATAATTTCATTCGTAAACTCGCTCTTGAATGGATAACGCAGGGAGGAACGGTTGACGAGCTCAGGAATTTGAAGAAGAGCTTCGCTCGAATCTGCGAGGAATATTTTTCCAGTCGGATTATCCCGGAAGAAACAGGACGATTTTCGAAACATCTTGATAATTTCATAGAAAACGAAATATGGCCCTATGCCGCAACCATATATCTTGAAATTTACGAATCGGAAGTATATGAGAAATTAAGAAACCTTCCCGATTCAAACGCAGCGCTCAGAAGGCTTTTAAAATTAACAGCACGCCTTGGAAGTATCACTGATGCCGGCGATGTATGGGATGAGTTCCTTCACGAGTTAAGGGAAATTTTTCCATCGGTTGATGCGGCAGCTGTGTTTCTTTTTGTCGATTCCAAACTCGCTTTGAAAGGAATTATTGGCTTTGAGGATTTCATTATTATTAAAAATAGTTCTGATATGGATTTCGATCTCTATGAAAAACTCGTGAGACGTCCCGGTGTGACTATCACATCTTCATCAAATCTTGATGAACCTTTCAGGATTGTTTTTTATAAAAGACTTGTTAAGGGAGAAAGAGTAAACAAGGAATTTCCTCGTTACATGCTGACTTTCCAGCTTGTTGCCAATGATACTCTCAAAGGCTTGCTGGCGCTTTATGGTTTTGAAAAGAGGGTTTTTTTCGATGATGATGAGCTCGATCTTCTGGAAATTCTAATCGCGAATTTGAAAAGCGCGTTAGCGCGTGCGGATACATTCGAGGATTTGAAGCGACGACGTCGCGATGGTGAAGCGCTTATCGATATAGAACGACATATCACCGGTCATACCGACCCGCAGATCCTTGCATCCAGTTTCCTTTCCAGCGTTTCGGATTATCTTGGCGACATCCGCTCTGCAATATACATTGTCGGTTCTTCACCGGATGAATTGATTCCATTAGGATGGCATGAGACCCTTGAAAAGCCCGGTCAATCGAAGCTGTCGCCAATTTATACTTTTGCACTTGAACGCAAAGCGCCAATTTTTCTCTCGTCCCTTAAAGATAATCCGATACTTGAGGGGATAGCTCCGCCATCGGAGATAGTCGATCCTGATGAACAGGGAGCTTTGGGTGTTATTCCGCTTCTCGTTGGCGATGAGATAATCGGGTTATGGAGTATCTCAACACCAAAGAAACCGGAACTTGTTGAAGGAAGGCGTTTTTTCCTGACCCTTGCCAGCTCAAGTCTCGCATATAACTTGAAAAATATTCTCACTTACATAAACATGCGCGAGGAGCATGCAAGGCGTGGTAAAGAGATTCATCTCGCCGCGTCACTTCAGCAGAATCTTGTGCCGCGTTATTACAGAGGGCTCGGTTATGAAATCGAGGTAACACTTGAAGCCGGAGGCGATCTTGCGGGTGATTTCGCTTTCCTCGATGTATCATCCGGAAAAGAACTGTTTCTCGCTATCGGTGATGTTTCAGGTCGGGGTATCGCGGCAGGTATGAGCATGATGAGCACGTATGGTCTCATGGGGGAACTTGTGAAAACCGCAAAATCGCCTGCCTTGATTCTCGAAAGGCTGAATAATCGCTTGAGGGAACAGTACGATAAAACTCCGCCTCCTTTTCATGATGAAGCTTTTGTCACGTGTTTTTTAATCTCTGCCGATACGGATGGATCGATAAAGTATTCAAAAGCCGGTCATCTCCCACCGATTCTCTTTAGAAGAGCATCTGAAAGCGATGAAAGCATGGATGCTCACGGTATGCCGCTTGGAATATTCGCGGACAGCCTATTCGAGGAGCATGAAAGATTTTTATCTCCGGGTGATATTCTTGTCCTCTACACCGATGGCATTACGGAAGCAAGGGATGAGAACGGCGATGAGTTTGGTGTATCAAGGTTGCGGGAACTAATCAAACGATGGCATGCGTATCCTCCGAGGATTATCCAGAATATGATCGGCTACAACCTTTCACGCTTTGTACCGTCGGGTTCAAGAGGCGATGATCGTACCTGGATTGTCATATCCCGTGAGATGGATGGATGGCTTGAGTTTGTTATTCCATCCGATGATGGCAAAGCTAAAATCATGAAAGAGATAACAAACATAATCGGTAAAACATCGATTGGGAAACAATCCGCGGCATTCTCTCATGTGCTTAATGAATCATTGGCTTCAGCTAACAAGCGTGGACAAACAGGATTGAAACTTAGAATTTTCGCGAATGATGAAAAACTTCATCTTGTATTGAACGATACAGATCCGGTGTTGAAGGGTCTTGATTATCCGGGAGTCGGCTCTTCAACTCCTTCTGGTTTCCCTGAATCACGAAAAGCTCTCGCGATTTTAAGGTCCGAGATTGATTTTATCTGGCATAATCAAAACACGCAGGAATTAAATATATTCAAAAGTCTCCAGAAAGATGAGCTCGAATGAGCGAAAATCCAAAAATAGGCATTATTGTGCGCGATAATGATATTCGCGACCTTATCGCGTTGAATCTTCGTTTTGAATCGTTCATGACTCAGAATTTCGATAGTCTCAGGGCTTTTCTTTCGAGTCAGAAAGATGTAGGGCTTTTGATATTGGATATATCCGGAGAGCGGGAGCCGCGATTGCTGGTGGAATCGATACGCCAGCATTGTAAATCCACGTTTCCGGTATTGCTTCTCACAGACCGTGGGACACCGACTGTTGAGGGAGAACGCGAGCTGATAGTCGAAAGTTCAGGAGGGCGTAAACGATTCGATGCCGTTGAGTTAGTTGGCATAATCAAGGAGATTCTTGAAAGGAATCAGGAAGAACCTTTAAAACATCCTCTTACAGGCCTTCCCGGGGGAGCATCGGTTGAACGTCATATCAACAGTCTTATCGCTGGAGGATATGATTTCGCACTTATTGCATCGGATCTTGATAACATGAAGGCTTTCAATCAACGATTCGGTTATTCGCGCGGTGATGACCTTTTATGCTGCACGGTGAAATTAATCAAAGATGTTTTGCTGGATTATCCCCATAAGTTGAATTTTATCGGTCACAGGGGTGAGGATGATTTTGTCGTTATCACATCCTGCGATACGGCTCAAACAATAGGTGAGAAGATTGTCGACCGATTCGATGACATGGTCGATCAGTTCTTCACCGAGACAGACCTTGAGAAGGGATTCTTTGTCGCAAAAGACAAACGCGGTAACGAACTGAGATTTCCCCTTACGACACTATCTCTTGCCATCGTTTTTACCGATGGGCGGCGGTTCATGCATCCGGCTGAACTTTATGATGTCGCTGATGAGACAATGACCGAGGTTAAAGCGCGGGGAATAAACCAGAGTTATTGCGCCATTGAAAAATCCAAAACGAAACCATGATAAAAAGGATTTATCACTTTTTTAGCTTTTAGATGTATTTAAAGGAGCGAATAATCGCAGCTTTTATCCCATAGCGCGTAAAAATTAAAATTGTTATAATGCCTTCAAGGATGGGGAAAATAAGCTATGGTGTGGTTTCATCGAGAATATAACTTTCCATACTGGTTCTCCAGAACAGTTGTTAAACTGGCTTTCCATACCATTGCCAGAATCACGATTAAAGATAAAATGAATGTTCCCGATACTGGAGGAGTTCTTCTCGTTTCGAACCACATGAGTCATCTCGACCCTCCACTAATCGGTATCACATGCGACCGCAAGGTGCATTTCCTCGCCAAGGATGAGCTTTTCAGGGGTTTGATCGGATGGTTCATGTGTAGCACAGGTCAGATACGAGTCGAACGTGGCAAGGGCGGCGGCGCAGTGGAAGTAGCGGTGGAGTCTCTTAACAGGGGATTATGTCTTTGCATATTCCCGGAAGGCACGAGAAGTCGTACGGGCGAAATGCAAAGACCATACACGGGAGTTGTGGTTATAGCGGCAAAAGCCAATTGCCCGGTGTTGCCGGTGTTGGTCGAGGGAACATTCGAGATGATGCCGCCGAAAACCAAATTCCCTCGCCTATTTAAAAAAGTAAGGATAACCTACGGTAAACCGTTTTATTTGTCAGATGATGAGAGAGACCTTGATAACAGGGAAATTGTGAGGAGGACGGCAGAGCGTATCATGGAACGAATCAAGGCGCTCTCAGATGCTTGAAACCGTAGAAAGGAGTGTAAAATGAAAAATGTCCTTCTATCGGGAATGATGGGTCGTATGGGGAACATGATCGTTCTCGACATGATTCACAACAAGCGCGCGACCCTTGTAGGTTCAATCGTGGCTCCACTGGAGATTGATGAAGCGAAGGATTTCCTTGCATCCAATGGCATTCTTGATATCCCTGTGTCATCTGAAGCTGAAACAGTGCTTGAATCGGTATCCAACACAGATGTTTTTCTTGATTTTTCGGTCATGAGAGCCGTTGAACGCAATCTCAATGTCGTTACTAAAAAGAAGATTCCATCGATAATAGGCGTTAGCGGTTTTGCGGAGGAGGATTATGACTGGATGCGTTCTATTGCGGTCGAGAATGACGTTCCGGTTCTCCTTGTTCCGAATTTTTCAATCGGTATCCTGCTTGTCAAGAAGATGGTCGAGATGGCTCGAAGGTATTATCACAAGGTTGAGATAATCGAGGCTCACCACGACCAGAAACGCGATGCGCCATCGGGAACATCGCTCGATATCGCGACTCATCTCGCGAAAATCGAACCGCCGTATTCTTTGACACCGCCTGTCGATGAGGTAGACATGGGTTCAAGAGGATTCGCGGTGAAGGATGTACATGTTCACTCCTTGAGACTGCCGGGGATTATCGCGGAACAGACGATTATTTTCGGAGCTCCCGGCGAGCAGTTATCGATCGCTCATCGTACACTCAGCAGGGATTCATTCCTGGCTGGAATCTATTACGCTATCGAGCATGTAGCGGAGCTTAAAGGATTCAACGTGGGTCTCGAAAGCGTGATTCAAATCTGATGCGGCACGAAAGCTGCATGTTTATTAAAATATGAAAACAAAAAATCCTGATATCGTAATACTTGGTGCGACAGGTCTTGTGGGACGGACAATCATTTCCATCCTGTATCAAAGGGCATTTCCGATTGGCGAGTTAAGATTGTGCTCAAGCCCCGGCGGTGTCGGACGGGAAGTGGTCGTTGATTCGAAATCCTATTTCGTCAAGCCTTTCGATGATTCGGTTTTTAATGGCGCCGATATCGTTTTCTTTTCCGGACCGGATGATCTTTCGCCGGAATATGCTCCGAAGGCGATTGAGGCTGGGGCTGTCGTTATCGATAACTCCGCGCATTTCAGGATGAGTCCGGATGTTCCATTGATTATACCCGAGGTAAATGCTCACAGGATAAAAGAGCATAAAGGGCTTATCGCGAATCCGAATTGCACGACTGCTGGTTTGGTTGTCGCACTCGCTCCAATTGAAAGTAAGCTCGGGCTTGAGTGGGTTGCGGCATCGAGCTACCAGGCGATTAGCGGCTCCGGCTCTATGATGACCGATAGATTCATCGAAGGTACCAAGCGAGCTATCGATAATGACTTTAAAAATCTCAATCCCAAAGACTTTCCTTTTAACCTTATACCGGCGATTGGTACATTCAATGGCGTTCAGAACTTCAGTGAGGAGGATCGCCTGATAAATGAAACGAGGAAAATACTTGAAAAGCCCGACCTTTTGCTCTTTCCAACATGTGTTAGAGTACCAGTGTTGAATGTTCATTCAATAGCAGCGGTGTTCAGGACATCGAGAGAATTTCAAGAAGGCGAACTGCATTTGATACTTTCGGATAAAGAGGGATTGGAGATAGTTGATGATCCGTTAAACCGACATTTTCCAACGCCGGTAATGGCGGATGGGAAAGATAATGTCATGGTAGGACGAATACGTCGGTTCGATAGCCACACAGGCGGATTCTGGGTCGTAGCGGATAATCTGAGGAAAGGCGCCGCTTTGAACGCTGTCCAGATCGCTGAAAAATTAATAGAGCTATGGCGAGGTGGGATATGAAAAATCCGGGACGATTAATCACCGCGATGGTCACCCCTTTTAACAAAAAGGGAGAAATATGCAAATCGCGAACATCAAAACTTGTAAAGCATTTGATTGATAATAAGACGGATTGTATCCTTGTTTCGGGCACCACTGGCGAATCTCCGACTTTATCGGATGATGAAAAAGTCGAACTTCTTGGTTATGTAAAAGCCTGCGTACCGACGCGATATCCTGTTATGTTCGGAGCAGGTACCAATTCAACAAAAAAATCGATCGAACTCGGTAAAAGAGCGAAAACCGAAGGCGCGGATTTTCTTCTGCTGGTTGTGCCTTATTACAACAAACCAACGCAGGAGGGCATGTATCGACATTTTATTGAGATTGTCGAATCTGTCCATATGCCGGCTGTTGTTTATAATATCCCATCGCGAACCGGTGTGAACATGAATCCCGAAACAACTGTCAGGCTATCGGAGCACGAATTAATTATCGGGATAAAAGAAGCATCCGGGAATCTTGATACGGTAAGTACAATTCGAGCGCTCGCGAACCCGGAATTTTTAATCTATAGCGGCGATGATTCTCTCACGCTCCCGATGTTAAGTATTGGTGCGAATGGCGTTATCAGCGTTGCATCTCATCTTGTCGGGAAGTATTTAACTGAGATGATTGATAGTTTTTTCGTCGGGAAAGTCGACGATGCCAGGAGAATTCATCTTGAGCTTTTCCCGCTTTTTAAGGGACTATTTTTCATTACAAATCCTATAGCTGTGAAAGCGGCTTTGAATCTGATGGGGGTCGATGTCGGCGGACTTCGTCCGCCGTTATATGAAAGCGATGATGTGAAAGAGAAACTCGTACCGATTCTCGCTCAGTATGGTCTTGTCTCGTTATAGAAATGATGCGATTATTTTGTAGGGACAGATCAGAAAAAAATGGGGACTGTCCTGAATAAGCAAATCTGACGAAAAGAGAATACAGATAAAATGCGACTTGAAGAACGGATAAAGAGACTTTATATTGTGGACTGTCCCCATTTTTTTCTTTAAAATATAAATAATGATTCCTGGTAATGAAGAAAATATGCTCAACGAGCTATCGAAGCGGATTAAGATGTGCAAGAGATGCTCTGAGCTTGTCGCGAATCGAAAACAGGCGGTGCCCGGCGTTGGGAATCCGCATGCTGAAATATTGTTCGTCGGTGAAGCTCCCGGAGCAGATGAGGATCGTCAGGGATTGCCATTTGTAGGTCAAGCCGGGCAACTTCTGAATCGACTTCTCGCAAAAATAGGATTGAAACGCGAAGATGTTTATATCGCCAACATTCTTAAGTGCCGCCCGCCTGAGAATCGGGAGCCGACACCATCCGAGGTCGAAAACTGCAAAGAGTTTCTTCACGCCCAGATAACTCTTATACGTCCGAATCTGATATGCACGCTCGGGAATCCAGCGCTTAAAACTCTGATAGAACCATCCCTGACCATAGGTAAAGCTCATGGTCAGGTGATTAACAAGAACGGACTTCTTTTCTTCCCGATATATCATCCCGCTGCGGCTCTTCATCAGAGGAAGAATCTTAATGAACTTGTAGGGGATTTCGAGGCTCTTGAAAAATACATCAAGATCAACATGCGATGATTGTGTTCTATTACATAATCCATATCTATACTCTCCTGATTTTCGCAAGGATTATCATGAGCTGGGTTCCGCATGATCCACGCAATCCGATATTCGATACTCTCGCGCAGATAACGGATCCCTACCTGAACATTTTCCGTCGATTTATCCCTCCTCTGGGAATGATGGATTTTTCTCCGATAATTGCCATGTTGGTTCTTCAGGCTATTGGGCGGATGTTTTTGTATTAATGCCAATTCGTAGAAAAGAATGTGAACTACTTAATTGGGACAATACCGATTTTTTAAAATATTTCTGGAAATAATAGAGATAGGAGGGTGCCGCCCACAATCGCGATATAATCAAGCTTCGGTCATGATTTGACATCATTGCGATTGTGGGTGATATAGCAACTCGTGATTAATAAGACACCCACAATCCGTCTTAGCCACCCATTTTAGAATTAGAATGAGATTTTCTCATAATACTGTGGCTAAGGCAGATTGTGGGCGGCACATAGGATTTGATGCATATAATTGAAAAATAGAACCTGTTCCTATTTTTAAAAGCACCGGAAACCCGATGCTTTTTTAATTGTCAATTTCAGAGTGACAAATTCCGCAATCTGTTTAATTGAAAAACATTGTGCTACAGGTTATTTGATTCGCTCCATCAAGACCGTACCGCTTATTACCATCGGCTTGTAATTGCAGTATTGAGTATAAACGGCGGTCTCTGCTCCAACTGTACCCTCGTAGACCTGGTTGAAGAACGGGTTAATCGCGGGGAACTCGAATGTGAGCATCGTGCCGCCTTCATAAAAGCCGCAATACGGATCATGACCGGTGAACATGCCATCACGGGTCAATGTAAGGGTCAGGTTTTCAAATCGGGCATCGTAGATAGCCCCAAATTCATCCTGCACCGATCCATTTTCGCGGATATATATAGTCCTTCCTAATGACTCGGTATAATCTCTTCCATCGAGATTAAGAAGCAAAGTGCTCTGCATGAACCAGTCACCAATGAAGTCATCAAGGTCGACTGAATTGACAGGAGTGTCTCCCGAGCATCCACCGAATGCCAAAAGCGCGAATAGTGCGATAATCAATAATTTTTTCATAATATCCTCCGACAAGGTTTGCGTCGCTTAACTGTGCGACAACTTATCGCCAGCACAATTTTAATAAAGCTTGAATTATAAGTTGTGACCATTGTAAAAGTCAAAAAGAATATGAAAAAAAGGGGACAGTCCCAAATAAGCAAATTTAACAAACGAAAAACATAGATTAAACAAGGCTTATGGTGCGGACAATGAAATTGGATGTTTGTGGACTGTCCCCTTTTTTTGATTAATTTTTTTCGATTAGTTGTTATAATGGTCAAGCTTTTTCAAAAAGTTCAAGCGAGGTGATTAATCGTGAAATATGTCGCAAAAATTCTTATGGTGTTAATGGTAATGATATCTGTGTGCCTGGTAGTACAGGCGCAGGAGGAGGATGTCGAAGGGAGCAAGGACCATCCTCTCCTCTCAAGAATGGCTAATTTCTATATTTACAAATATGAAGAGGAGGAATACAGCTCATTTGAGTTTTTGGATGCAGCTGAGAAACCATATGTGATAGAGGGGCACAAGTGGCTTATTGTCTATTGGATCCAGGAGGGTTACGAGGCACCGGGACAGCTGAATATAATCAAGAATTTCACTAACGCGATACGGAAAATCGGCGGCACTATTCTGCTCGAAGGCGAAACCGCAACCATGAAGGTCGTTAAGGGCGGTGCTGAAACATGGATTAACCTCTGGGTTAATAGCGATGGAAGCTCATACGAACTTACTATTGTCGAAAAAAAACTTCTCGAACAACAAATTGTCGCTGACCCGAAAGCCATGGGCGATGACATCATGGCGCAGGGACATGTGGCTGTTTACGGAATCTATTTCGATACCGATAAAGCGGACATCAAACCCGAATCCGAACCGACATTGAAAGCAATCGCGCAGATGCTGAAAAATAATCCATCTTTAAAGGTTTATGTTGTCGGTCATTCCGACTCAACCGGCAAGCTCGATTACAACATGGATTTATCCGCAAAGCGCGCTGATGCTGTTGTCAAGGCTCTTGTCAGCAAGTATGGCATTGATGCATCAAGACTGAAAGCCAAAGGCGTTGGACCTTTATGCCCGGTGGAATCGAATAAAACGGAAGATGGCAAAGCGAAAAACCGTCGGGTTGAATTAGTCGAAATGTGACATTTTTCCTGTGGAGTAAGTATGGGGACAGTCCCCAGTAAAATGAAATTAGGCATGCTGGATTATTGAGCTTGTTATCGACACAATCAGTTTGCGCTGAGCTTGATTGTATCAAGGACTTGACTTTCCATCAACAAAACATTATTGTTGTGTTATGATACCAGAGCTCATTGACATTAAGAGTATCTGGAACGTGCTTCCTGAGGGTGTGTATGAAAGTACTTTAGAGGAAATCGAGCAGCGCTTCGCATACAACCCAAAACGGAAGCAGCTTTTCGAAGGTTTTAAAAAAGGAGTCGATTCTCTTAGAAGAGCTGGTTGCCGAATTGTTTTCCTTAATGGGAGCTTTATTACAAGTAAACCCATTCCAGGAGATTTCGATGCATGTTGGGACCCTTCAGGGGTGGACGAGAAAAAATTACCGCCTGTGTTGTTGGATTTTAGCGATAAGCGAAGAAAGCAAAAAAAGAGATTCGGAGGTGAATTCTTCCCTTCGAATGCTCATGCAGATGGTTCACGGACCTTTGTAAATTATTTTCAAATTGATAAAGACACAGATAGGAGAAAAGGAATTATCTGTATCCGACTTTTGCGATAAATCTTTAGGGAGAGATGCAATATGATAACCAATGAACGGCAATATCGCATAACCCGCAAACAACTATCAAAATTGTCGGAAATTGTGCGAACATTCGATGTAAAGGCAGCAACAAAACAATCTGGTTCTAAAGCTCTCGCCTTGGCAGAGCTTGATGCGCTAAAAAGTGAAGTGGAAGTTTTATCATCTCAGCTCTGCGAATATGAAAACCTAAAGTTTGGAGTAGTCAATGTTCTGACGGCTAAATCTCTCGATGAACTGCCGCGCATTCTGGTTCAAGCAAGAATAGCTCGGAACCTTACTCAAGGTCAGCTTGCGAAACTACTCAATCTCAAAGAACAACAGATCCAGCGGGACGAATCTGAGATGTATGCATCTGCTAGTCTCCGACGCATAGCTGAAGTGGCAGAAGCATTGCAGCTGAGTATCAGTGAAGTGGCTGAATTTAAGCAAGCATCCTCAGAAGGACCACCAGCTAAGTTGAAGGAAATCGATTGGAGCCGTTTCCCAGTTGATGAAATGTATCGGCGTCACTGGTTCGAAGACTTCACCGGCTCTCTTAAAGATGCAAGAGAGGAAGCGAATTCACTGGTTGAGTCTTTTGTCAAGAGCGTTATTCAACATCCTTCTGTTTCGTTCCATCGTAAGAGAGTGCGTTCGGGTTCGACCTTGGACAAGTATGCGCTATTGGCATGGGAGTGTCGAATTCTGCAGTTAGCAAAGCAATCGACGGCAGTAGGTGCTTATACTCCTGATTCTCTTGATGAACATTGGTTCAGGAGTTTTGTGCAAGAGAGCTGGTTTCCCGATGGACCAGTACGAGCTGAGAAACGCCTATCCAAGGTAGGCATTTCCCTTGTTATAGAGCCACATCTTCCACATACACTGCTTGACGGGGCTGCCTTACTACACGGAGGTCGGCCAATCATTGGATTAACGTTAAGATATGATCGTCTAGATAATTTCTGGTTTGTGTTGTTACATGAGTTGATCCATATCGTAAAACACCTTAGAGAAGGTCGCTTGGTGACAATTTTCGATAAAATCTTCAAAAATGATGATGAACATGAACAAGAAGCAAGCGAAATCGAGCAAGAGGCTGACAAACTTGCTCAGCAAATCCTAATTCCTGAGGATGTTTGGGAAACAGCTTTAGCACGATACGTCAGAAGCGAGGAGTCAGTTCTTTCTCTAGCTGAAGAATGTAAAATTCATCATGCCATTATTGCAGGTCGTATACGCAGAGAAGCAAACAATTACGTTATTCTCAATAAGATGATCGGACAAGGCGAGGTTAGGAAATACTTCCCCGAGGTTAGATTTGAATAGAAACGGAGGTGATATAAATGGGATTTAGCCATTTACACTATGTTCCATGTCTTCGCTGGAAACAAGGTGAATACCAAGCGATACTTCACCTTTTTGACAATGCCAAGCATTTTATTACACCCTTGATTGAAGTACCGGAGATTGGATACGATTTTGAGACTAAAACATCAAAACACACCATTGATAAGCACCTTGAGCTGTTTACGAAACGAGTAGTGAAAAAATGGGGCACAAACCCATGCATTGTGGATATCTCACTCGTAAAATCAAGCGAGCGATTGGTTGATGGTCGCTACCCCCTTGAATTCGTTTTTGATGAATTAAGAGAAAATTTTTGTGAAGCAATTCCAGCGACAGGTCTCGACCAAGATAAGATCTTTAGAACCATGATCAAGAAGGTCATTTCTACTGATAAACACGGACTATGCATTCGATTTAATATTGAGGAAGCTTCTAAACCTGAGTTGAGGAAATCAATCGAAGCAATTCTTAGTACAAATGGTCTAAATGCAGACCAATGCGATCTGGTGCTCGATCTAGAAGCACCGAACTTCGAACCAATTGACGGTTTTGCAAAACTTTGTGTTTCGATTATAAAACGGTTACCTCAATTGCATCAATGGCGGTCATTTACACTCTGTGGCACTTCCTTCCCTAAATCAATGGCCGGAATAAAGCAGAGGCAAACCCTCTTAAAAAGGTATGAATGGCTATTATATAAAAGAATTGTGAAAATATTGTCTTCAGAAAGCGTTCGGTTGCCAACTTTTGGCGATTACGGAATAAGTCATCCTGAGGTTCTCCTTCTCGATATGCGATTCGTGAAGCCCTCAGCGAAGATAAGGTACACAGCACAGGATTCCTGGTTAATCGTGAAGGGAACGAATGTTCGTGATAACAAATACCAGTTCCGGGAACTTTGTCAGAGTGTCAAGTCATCGGCTCACTTTGCAGGTAAAAACTTCTCATTTGGCGATGCATATATCGCTGAGTGCGCAGAAAGTGAATGTAAAAAGGAAAGCTTGACTACTTGGGTAAAGGTTGACACGAACCACCACATCCATAAGGTGGTGTATGATATCTCCAGGTTTTTCGACTCCGAAGGCAATCCCTAACATAGTGCCGCAAGTCAACGGGGCTCAACAAATCCACAAGCAGGCGATAGAGCTCCAAACGACATTGCTTTATCAATTTTGATGACACTCCCAATCCAGTTAGGATGTTACTAGCCTCATTTTTCCATAAAAGCTGCGCGACTGAGAAAAGGTTTACATCTCTATTGAATTGTCCGGTTCTAGCTGATTCAAAAAGTATTCCTCCCCGCATTCCTATCCGGACCAACACAATGGCCCACCAATCTGGAATAATATCACTCACAACATCCTCATGCTTCATCCCAACCACAACTGTTACACGGTCGAAAACACTACTGTAAGCCTTGACTTGTTCAGGAAGTCTGTATAGAGTATCTTCATCGCTCTTAATCTCATATCCGATAAAGTGGCCATTTATAACAGCGATGTCAGCTCGATACTTTCCATGCATTAATCCCAATTCATTTACGATAAGTGAATCTGATGAAGAATATTGTCTGCAGAGTTTCTTGCGATGAAGTGCTTCTCGGATCTGTTTATCAGCCAAAGTGAACATTTTTTTCTTCCTAAAGAGAGTGTACTATCTAATAACCTTGAGCGCAAGTTTATGATGTGAGCTTCTAATAAAAATTGGCATTGGGGTCAGTCCCCAAATTTAAGCGAAAAATCGTAGAGTTGAATTAGTGGAAATGTGATTCGTGTTTCGCATTAAGAAAAATATCGAGTGCTAAAGCGGACAAGAATGGCGCAATCCAGAGGGTTGCCCGGAATTCCTATAATAACTGCGATAAAATTACGATATAATAATGGTAGGGGAGATGCTTTAGTTTAACTGAATCATCCTATTACAAGGAGATGGTCTTAATGAGACGTCTAATTGTTTCTATCTTGGTCACTGCAATCTTTATTACTCTGGCTTTCGTCAATTTCGATTCCGCATCCGCAAAACCAAAGGAAAGCGCAGGCAACAAAGAGAAAAAAGAGGAGAAATCCGATAAGGATAAAAAACGTGATGAGGAAAAGTCCGCGAGTGAGAAAAAACAAAAGTGCGGACCCTACTGTATACATTCAGGGAAGAAAGCTCCCAAGATACCCGGTCCGACTGAAAGAACTCTGAAACTCGATTACCGATTGCATGTCTCGAATATCCCGGAGAATGCGCAAACCGCTTATGCCTGGATCCCCATGCCACGCAAGACCGATTATCAGACACTTATAAGCTACAAAGTATCGGGTAACTGGAAATATGAGATCGTTAAGGATTCACGATACGGAAACAGTTTCATCCTCGTTAATTTGCTGAGCAACAAGAATAGAAAATCACCAAATGCACAGGTAATGGTCAAATACCAGGTTAAACGTCTTTCGGCTCAGCCAATCGCGAAATGCAAAGCCCGATATGATTACAACAAATCCGAAATGGAACGGTACCTTATGCCGGATAATCTCGTTCCAATCGATGGCGGGATTAAGCAGGAAGCGGAAAGAATCGCGGGAGGAGAAAGAGGAGAAGGATTCTGTATTCAAGCGAATCTCATTTTTGATGATATCGTGGCTACGGTTAAATACGATGGTTCCGGCTTTGATATCACTCGCGGCGATGCTATTAGAACCATGGACACTCGAACAGGCAATTCCGCCGACTTGAATTCTCTCTTCGTGGGCGAGACAAGGTCGCTCGAGATACCATCAAGACTCGTTGCAGGCGTCACAATTCCAATCGGTAAAAAAGGTGAAATCAGCGTTTACCATTCATGGTCGGAATTTTTCGATTTGGATCTTGGATGGCTTCCGGTTGATATCACCAATGCTATCAAAGAGAAGGATTACCGGGAATCCTATTTTGGCGGACTCGATTCAAACCGCATCGAATTCTCCATCGGAAGAGATATCATATTGCCGAAATCAAAAAGCGTTCCTGTCAACTTCGCCATATACCCGCATGTTGAAATCGATGGGAAAATTCACAAGGATATTAAGTACTCGATTTCCTACCAGGAAATCCCCGGCAAAGGCGCAAAGAAATCGAAAACGAAGTAGGGACGATGCTTGCCTCGCTCTTAGATTGCATTGCCCTTACAGAGCTTAACGAAGTCATAAAAAAACGGGGAAGATATTACTACCTTCCCCGTCACGGGTTCAAAATTTATTGCATCCCACGCACCTGAGCAACCCTTCTTTTCTCCCCCACGACACCCCTCCCGGCGACGAGAGGGTTATCGCAGCAACTGCAGGACGAACTGCGAGAGCTGATTCGCTGTGATATCTTATTCCCATAATCCATTAGGTAGGACTTTTATCAAAGCAGCATCATCCTTTCCATAACCATAATGAATATCCTCACCGGGCCCGGGATCGAAATCCTCGCTCCACCAGAATTCAGCGACTATATAAATATTCCCAAATGAATCAGCTTTGGCATTCTTTTCTTCGAGTCGATACCAGTTTCTTGTCCATTGATGTTCGGAATATGAGTTTAATTTACTTACACGCCATTTACACTCAGCCCAATTATAATGAGTAGCTATCATGTTATTCGCGCTATCGAGATTTAAATTCGTTATTTCATCGATTCCCTGATACCCAAAGGTCAGCACTCTGATGAATTCAGCGTTTTGTGTGTAAGTACAAATAAACAAATCCGCCTCATCATCACTCGCGGAGGTACGATATTCAACACCTGGTCCGGGATCAAAATCCACAGTATTCATAAAACCACCACCCGCGATTATCTGATTCATACTATTCAAACGTATATGCTTTGCAATAACACCTCCCAAAGAAATTGCCCAAATTAGATTTTTATTACTGTCTAATCTAACGAAATATCCATTTCTTGCTCCTTCATGACCTGTTGGTGTTAACTCAAAAACCCCGGGGCCGGGATCAAAATCTACAGTTCCTTCAAATATACCGCATAAAATAACATCACCATTATTATATATATATATATCATTAAACGTGCAATTTGGATATGGATATATCAGCACCCAATGGTATTCGCCACCTGACCCTAACTGAAGGATGTAATCATCGGATGCATCAGCAGGAATGTATTCATCAACACCGGGACCTGGATCAAAATCTGTTGCACCATGGAATCTCCCACGAATATATATATTACCAGATTGACTGACTTGGATGTCACCACTATCACATAAATCAGTTCCGCCCCATGTTTTTGTCCATAGATAGTTAAATTTCATATCATATTTGGATAGGAAAACATCGTCGGTGCCAGTGTGGAAATCAACTTTCGATGTCGGGTTGAAATCGACCGTTCCTGAAAAAGAACCCGTCACATAAAAGTTGCCCTCGTCATCGAAATATATTCTTGAACACTCAACATCGCTGTTTCCCCATGAGTATGCCCATCTGAAAGTACCATCGAATTTGAATTTGGAGATATACGAATTTTCACCACCGATCGCTGTCAAAAGATATTCACCAGGACCAGGATCGAAATCTACCGTACCTGAGAAAACGCCCATCACGTAAACATCATCTTTATTATCTATTACGATGTCATAGCAGAGATCATCTTCCGGACCGCCCCAGGTTCTTGCCCAGCCATTGCTATTAAGACAGTAATCCACGGTTACTTCCGTTATGGCAAATATCATAACATTCGATGGATTGCATTGGTCCATAGCACGAAAGGCAATGGTATATGTTATTGGTTCGTTGTTTCCACTACAGTTCGGATTGTGAAATACGACGTCGCTGAAAAGACCATCGGTATTCGTCTCGTCAACATCGAAAACAAGACCGTCATAATCCCAGTCAGCCTGATAGAGCACAATCGGTTCACCACCGTTCGGACTGTTAGCGCATACTTCAAAATCCACAGTCTGTCCATCGTATAAGCCCATGACAGGGATATCAGGACTTACTATATCACCAAAAACCGGACCGCAACAATATTGGACTGTGACTTCACAGATTGCGAATATTGTATGATTCGAGGGAATGCAGCTGTCTGTGGCTCTGAAGGCTGCGGTAAGAGTATATGGTTCGTTTGAGCCGCCACAATTGGGATTCGTAAACGGACCGGCATCATTGAATATTCCGTTCACATTCAACGCGTCCGCTTGAAATGTGGTTCCATCGTAATCCCAATCAGCTTCATATAGAACTATCGGGTCACCGTTGTTAGCGCTACTGGCAGATACGACGAAATCGATTTTTTGACCGTTATAAAGTCCTGTAATCGGTGTTGACGGGCTTTTGATGATACCCGTTATTGGACCACAGTCATCATATATTCTCATGACAGTGGCCGTGAAGGTCTGGTAGGTCGCGAATTCCAGAATTATTGACCATTGGAGCTTAGTGCCATCCGGAGTCGATACAATCGTATCCGGTGCTCCGAAATGATTGCTGATATTCGGAACTCTCGAATCGAGAACCTTCACAAGACCGGTGTATATTCCAGACGCAAGTCTTTTCTCATTTGCTATCGATGCTACATATGTAATCGGGTCATCCCATCCGTTTGTCTGATTATCCGAGGTTTCAGCTTCAACGACATTTGATGTCATCCCTGGAATCTCGACAGTGACGCTCGAGATATCCGATGATGCGCTTAGATAATCAGGATGAATTGGATCCGGGAAATTGTCATCGACTACTCTTCCGTGGTTCCAGTCGTAAATGTCGATTGTTACATCGTATTTCGTAGTTGTATCCCAGTTGTCCCACGTGTTTCCTATCTGTGGAGGTTCATCGCCATTTGGAGGGGTAACCATAACTCGCCACGCGGCTTTGCGATTGAATTCGGGAATATAATATTGTGGCTCAAGTCTGGTTTTCATTCTTGAGCTCGAACCATAAGCCATCGTGACATACAGAATGAAACTTCCCTCAGATGGGTTTAACACGACATTGAAACTACTAAACGGCGTTCCCATCTCAAAACGATTATTTTCGAGCCTTTCATAGCAGATTTTATATGGAATAAGCGTGTGGTTGTCGATTATTCTACTTAGTTCAGATGTATAACCATCAGCGTTCAAAATCACATTTGTATAAGCATCGATATTGGTAAAAACATAATGCTGAGGATCTGAGTTCAAAGGCTGCATCAGAAGAGCGACATCGAAGATATCGAGATCCAGACGGTTTGTCGGTGATGGTGGTTCCAGTGGATTTCCTTTTTGGAACGGATGCTTAATCGAGAAACCGAGGATTATGTTGTTCTCATTATCAAGACCAATGTTATCTATCCTCAGGCAATCAACGCATGGATTCAAGGTGAAATAGGCTCCACCATTCACAAGAAACGATTCACCGATAGAGCCTGACCGAACGGGAATCAAAGACGCGGTCAGCTTATCTTTCGAGATTTCAAGCTGGTAAATCCCGAACAGTCCAATCGCGGTGTGTTCATCGCTTAAGATGACTTGATTGTTTTCAAGCGCGGACTTGAGCTGGTCTATGGATGGATCGCTTGAAACCGGATTGCGTGAATCCCTGGAACATCCTGTTAAGGCTATTAAGAAAACCAAAATAGCCATGAAGCGGTTGAATCTCATTGCAGCCTCCATCTATCTAAGAAATGCGTTTATTGAATGAATCGATAATGGATAAACAATAGATAATTCGACTATATTAATTATATCGTATTTATGTTTCACAAAAAAGGGGAAGGTGGTTAAACCTTCCCCGTTAAGGGTTTCATATTTATTGCATCCCACGCACCTGAGCAACCCTTCTTTTCTCCCCCACGACTCCCCTCCCGGCGACGAGAGGGTTATCGTAGCAACTGCAGGACGAACTGTGAAAGCTGATTCGCCTGCGCCAAAACCGCCATGCCACTCTGCAACAATATCTGCTCTCTCGTGAACGATATTGTCTGCTCAGCGACATTAAGGTCGCGGATCGCGCTTTCTGCGCTTGAAAGATTCTGCTTGCTTATATCAAGGTTTCGAATTGTGCTTTCGAGACGGTTCTGCACCGAACCGAGCATTGCACGAAGACTCGAAACCTTGTCAATGGCAGTGTCGACTTTTGTTATCGCGGTCTGTGCGGATGTGCTCGATGCGAGAGTCAGCCCTTTTACACCGAGTGCCGCTGAATCCATACGTCCGATTGCTACCTGCAAGCTGTGTCCCTGGTTTGCACCAATCTGGAAATTAATCGCGTTGGGAACGATATGCAGGAAGCTGAGCCCGATATAATCATCCGTCACTGAGACAAGAGGCTGGAGATAAGCCTCCATATTAAATGGAGATGCGGTCCAGTCATTGACATCGTTCGGATCGATCTTGAAACCCTGGTTCGTATCGAATTTGATTTCAAGTCCAGGAAGTATTCCATTGAGGATTCCTGTTGGGCATGTCGTCTGGGCGACAAGGGTTCCGGTATGAAGGTCAACGACGCTGACTAAGAATGTTGCCATCGAGCTTTTCTGAATATTGCTCAGACTGAGCGCATTGAGGAGATTCTCATCACCGAAGAATGAAAACTCCGCACCTGGGATCGGTGATGAGATGGAGAAAGTTCCTCTTGCGGGACCTACAAGGTTGAAGTTGACAAGGTTCGGCCAATGGCCACCGACAAGCGCAGCTTCAAGGTTCAGGTCTGTTGTCGAATTGGGGTCCGCAATTGCGAGACTTATCTTTCCGACAAGGTCATCGATCGTGTCCGTGGCATTGATATAAATCCTGGTTATGCGTCCTGTGCCGGGTACCGTCATACCGAGTTCGACAGTATCTCGTCCGGTGAAAACGCCCTCATCGACGAATCTTGAAATCGAAAGAAGCTGAGTGGTTTGTTGCGCCTGGAGTACACTATTCGTGCTTGTATGGAATATCGCAGTCTCACCGATTGTGAATATTGAGTCGAATGAGAGTCTCAAACCCTGCAATGAATCAAGGTTAAGAGTCGTCGCGGTTCCAACGCCGTTCACGCTGATAGTGTTGGATACGCTTCCTGTCGTAAGATTGGTGATACGATATGAGTTATTCGTCACCGCTGACATCATGAAGACATAATCTCCAGCGACTGCCGAGACTTGCGTGATTGTGCCATATTGAGCCAGCTCGTTCTGCCCGCGGAGATCGAATGAAATCTCATCCGTGGTACCAGATGTAACTGTCTCATCGAATCGCACATTCAGAGTGCCGGTTGCTGTTGTTCCTATTGAATTGATTCCCGATGCGACTGAATCGGTGATTCTTGTTCCATTGGCGGTAAGGGCGATACTTGCTCCCTCAATCATGATATTACCGAATTCAGTTGTTCCGCCGAGAGCGACTGAGAATGCGGATACGCTGAGGTTAAGCGTGCTCCCAGAGAAATCGACATCCTCGAATTCAAGTCCGGACAGTACTACGCTTGCAGCTGCTCCTGTTGAAATATAGAGTCGTCCTGCAGCGCTGATACTTACAAGACCGGCTCCGCCAGCGCCGAAGAGTGCTGTTGAGATAAACGCCGTAAGATCAGCTACTGTGAGAGCCGCTGTGACCAGCAGAGTCTGATTAATCAGATTGCCGCCCACATCGTAACCCGAGAACCTGATTCTATCGGTTCCTTCGGTTATCTGCTTCGCCTGGAAAACATCGACAAGATTGGTCGTTCCAGTGGCTTCTGTTGTTCCAAGAATGGATAAAGTCGCGCTTCCTCCTGAGACCATCATTCGACCGTAAACATCAAGCGATTGAACCTCTATTTCGCTGAGCCCGGTCTGGCTCTGACCTCCGGCGAAGTTGGCATTATTCAGGAAAGTGACGAGTCCGTTGATGATTCCGACACCGGAATCTCGTCCCATTACATTGAACTGGTCTGTTTTCCAAACCCCGAGCTGAGGCGGGGTGAGGAGTGTGGTTCTGAGTTGGAAGTTGCCGCCTTTTCCAACAGAACCGTTTACGATGACCTGCGTTCTTGTCGGGTCATCGACGCTGATCAACGCGGCTGCCGAACCATCGAGCAGCTTCTTAGTGTTGAATTCCGTTGTCAGCGCGATATGGTCGATCTCGTCGATCAGCTGATCGACCTCTTTCTGGATTTCCAGGCGGTCGTTTGCTGTGAGAATGCCATTCGCTGCCTGGATCGCCAGTTCTCGAGTTCTCTGAAGAATCGAGTTTGTCTCATTGAGAGCGCCTTCCGCTGTCTGTATGAACGAAATTCCTTCGCTTGCGTTCTGGCTGGCGCGTGCGAGACCGCGAGCCTGCGCGCGAAGTCGTTCGGAAATGGTCAATCCAGCGGCATCGTCGGATGCACGGTTGATTCTTAAGCCGCTCGAGAGACGTTCCACGGAGCGTTCCAGCTCTCGTGATGTTTGTGAGAGGGATCGAAGAGCGTTGAAGGCGATTATGTTTTGATTGATCTGAAGAACACCCATGCTCTTTCCTCCTTGAAAGAAGACTCAGGTATTCCCGACCCGTTGAGGGCCGGTTAATGTGCGGGTATCCTAACCCGTGTGCGTGGTAATTAAATTTTAAAAATTAAAAAGAAAAAAGGTACTGCAAACTGTAACTGAAAACGATTTAATGATTCTGAATCGATCAGAATCATAATTAATCAAACCATATCACCGCATCACCTCCATGAATGAGCATTCGCGAATCCTTACATTAAGTTTCTTCGTATCCGATTAAAAAAACTTTAGCTTCTTTAAGAAACTTTTTCTTGTATTGGGTTTGATTAAATTTGCTTCAAAAGTTTTTGATTTGATTAGAAGAATTTTCTAAAGGTATAATGAACCTTTTTGACACAGGTTTAAAAAGGTTTAAAAAATTCTGGAAAAATTTTATTATGTCATCTTGACAAAGTGCGGGGGGGGGGGGCGTATAATATTATTGATTAAATTATGAGGGAGGTTAGTAGCTATGTGGTTTACAAATTATCGATGTATTTTTAAAGTTAGTTTCATTTTCTTTCTGTTATTCCTGACTTTTTCACATGCACTTGACGCTAATACAAATTGTTGTAAATTACAGAAATATTGTGAAGCTGGCGCTTTGCCCGATATGGATTTTGAGTGTTGCTCCCCAAGTATAGATCAATGTAAATACACACGAACGAAGATTAAAGCTGATTATTATATGGCAAGCGTCCCTGGTGATTGTCCACCTCAATACACAAATTGTTTTTCTTGGGAAGAAACGGGCATTTGCGAAAATTCCCAAGGTAATCCTGTTACTAGACGATGGATACGATATAATCGATGGTATTGTTGGGATATGGACGGAGATGGTTACGCGGTGTGCGGGATTGCAACGATGTGGTCAAAAGATATTCTTTATGGTAATTACACATGCACTACTTCGATGTGCAATACAAAATGGTGCCTTTGATAATTAAGATATCTACAATATTGTTATAAAGATTTAGAAGCTTTAACAATAAAAATGAATGAGAGGTACGACTGATATGATGAAGAGAATCGCCACGTTTATAATCATTTTGCTGATATTTTCATGTGGATGTAGTGCGAAAAAGATACCAGCCAAAGAACCGCTCAATATATCACCATCCTATCCTCCCAATAGTGAAATGACACAACGAGCAATTGAAAATAAAACTAACCCTCCCACTTTCGAGGAGCTTTTTGGATTCCCGGCATATGCCGACCGAAGGTTGATGGAGTTCGCAAACAGAGAAATCGAATTATTTTATCGACTCCATAAACATGTTCCTTCATCTTTAAGCGAATATTACAACTCAGGCATTCCGCTTCTGATTCCAGTGGATTATATCACTGGTAAAACTTATCATCCTGTTGACACTATAGATTTAAATGATTCCACTGGTTTTACTTTTTGGAGTGATGGGATTGATTCATGTCGTTTTGATTTTGTTGTCTATAACGAAAACAAGGGAAAAAAAGAGATTCGAACTTGGAAATGCAATCCCCGTTTGCTTATGGTGAATGATTATTATTTTGACTGGGTAAAGATGGAAGAATGTATGCAGTTTTTTTATTGTTACGGGCTTATATATATGGAAAAAAACAAGAAAGCACCTGAAAATCTTGCTGAAATGTTCAAAAACGAAGGGACACTAATAGAGGCTGGTTGGAAATGGTCACCGAAGGAAAATGGAGAACTGAATTTCTTTGAATTTGGATGGGACCTTGAAAAAAACCGCTTTTATCACATCACAGGATGCAGTATCGGATGTAAGAAGAATATCATGATTTATCAGGCTTTTGATAATGAAGAACAAAATGATAAAAGGATTGAAAACGTCAATGCGTGGGAGTTCAGCATGGATCAGGATATACCAACTGATATAATCACACTTAATAAATTCATTTCTTCTGATTCATTTTATGATGGGTATTTGGAAATCACAGGGAAATAGGTAAATATTTTAAGACCGTCAGCCGTTAGTATTCTTCCAATCTTGATCGTTTGGAGACATTTTTGTATTTGACTATTCTGCTTTATATAATATTTCAATAGCGTTATTCAAAATACTCTTTAGTTCAAATTTTTTCTCTTCAACATTGCTACCATATGAGAAAAAGTTATCAATTTTCATTGTGTAGTATGCGATAAGGTCATGTGCGACTGCTTCATAACCCTTCTCAGTTAATTCTTTAATGGATCGGGGGGGAATCGAAAAATCCTCTTCGAGTCTTTGTGTTTCTTTTTTTACTATTTCGATTCGAAGCTTTTCATCCATATCGAATGAGATCCTGCGAATCGGTAATCGTCGGAGGAATGAGAGTTTCACCTGAGCTTGGGCGCGACCGCGCTCGCGAGTGAGCTCGAGATATATGCGGTTCATCAAATCGGAATTTAGAAGCGCGAGGATGTAATACGGGGAATATCGGGTGTCTCTCAGTATTGTAGTGTGAAGCGATCGTCCAGTGAGATAACCGGATTTGTCTATCGCGGCTACGATTGAATCACCAGTCTGACGAGTTAGAATTTTTATCGGTTTTTGCGCCCATGCCAGATTGACACTGACAGTCTCGCCATCCTGTATCATATTTTTCCAGTCATGACGGAGCCATCGTTTTGATTTCGGGTTTATGACGAACCTCTCGATATCCACCCCTTTTAAATAAGGAAGATCATCCGGATGCTCTCTTTCACCCTCATAGAAAATTTCCGATGCAATTCTGCTGGCGGATCGATTGGACCACCCGACATCCTTGCGTTGATAATTGATCCCCACATCCCCGATTTGCGCGATTAACGGGTCGAGCGGTACAAATCTTTTGTCGGATAGAAGTCGTTTATATAGTTCACCCGATGGAATCCAGGAATCATCTGACAGGCTGTCCGAATCGAATTTCTCAGTTTTTAGATTGTTCAAAGTTCCGTCAAGGCTTGTTATGAATATTGGAACGGTCTTTCTTGACGGCTTTTTCAGTAGAAATAATAATGATGTGAACACATCTCTCTCGAAAATTTTCGCGAGATCGAAATCGAGGATTTCAACAGGCTGTGAGAGTTCAAGGAGCCTTTTTCTGAAGTTGCGATATTTTTTTCCTTTAAGGAAAGTATTGGGGAGTATGAATCCGAGCATTCCGCCCGTTCGAAGCAGGATGAGACCTCGTTCAACAAAGAATCTGAAAATATCGTTGTTGCCGCCTCCACCGCTTGAGTAGCCGAGCTTCCTGAGGAGCTCTTTTGATTCCGATGAAAGGATATCGCCATAGGGAGGATTTCCTATTACAGCATCAAATCCCTGATGCGGTAATGGTTCTCCATCCGAGTTGAAATAAAGATGGGGGAAGAAGATTTCAGGATGAAATAGTTTTATACAATTCTCGGTTTGGCAATGTTTTGGTTGCTTAACATTGTCCAAGTTTTGAACCTTAAACTTAAACTCTTTCTCGAAATCATCAACAGTTTCGGACCTTACATGCTCTACCATCGAATCAAAAACCGTCAATAGCTTCTGTCTTTCAATCTGTGCAATCTGCGTAATCTGTGGATTTTCTTTTCCCGCAATCCTTTCCCATACAGATTTCCAATCGATTTTATCAATCGTAGTTTGCTCGATTTGCCCATTGCCATCGGCATTCCCCTCCTCTCTGAGATATCGCTCTATGAATCTTGAATCGATTCCAATCAAAGAATCAGCAACAATCAGATTATCTTTAAGTTGCGGAGCTGGATTTTCGAGTTTGTGCATTCTCAGCATCAGCTGGACTTCAGCAAGTTCCACCGCGAGAGGATCTGTATCGATACCGAAAAGCGAGTTTGTAATAATGGATTTGATATCTGATTTTGATGATTCTGTTAAAAAGTCCAATGCACCGAGAAGAAATCGTCCGGTGCCGCATGATGGGTCGAGTATTCGCAATGGCGCATCGGATTTGTTTTTCTGAAGCAGAGGCTCCAGGGTTCGGCTCACAATGCGCTTCACAATTTCATCAGGAGTATATACGGTTCCATCAACTCGCGATTTGTTTTTCGCATAGCGATAGTAAAGTTCACCGGTGTGGATTAGATATCCGCGTTTCGACTCACTTGGATGCGCTTCCTTGACCGGGATTGCCTTTTCTCCGCCTTTCAAAATTATCGTTTCCTCATCCGCACCAACGAGTTCGAAATCGAGAAGGTAAGGATAGATATCCACGATATTTCGAAGGTCGGGAGGTGTCATCGCGAGAAGACTTGACTCAGGGTGAGGCCATAATCGGAATAATTCCTCGAGTGAATCTATGATACTCGAATCGTGAAATTTCCATTTAATTGGGAGATGATTTTGAAGGTTGGATGGCTCGAATAATCGTGCCTGGAAGGGGGGGAGATTTTCTCCACCCTCATGGATTGCGGTGATCGTTTTTCTTATTGTATTGCTAATGCCGAACCTTTTACCACCGTACTCCTTTCTTCCTTGAGTTAGTCTGTGGCGAATCTGATAAATACCGGTTTTGTCTCGAAATTGCACAGTGTCGGGGAGATATTTATTTTCTTCCATGTAAAGTGCGACAATGAGCGTAAAGAGAATTCTTTTTGAAATCCGATCGATTTCATGGATGCATTCAGGACTTTGGGGATTGAAAGATTTGCTTTTTTGTTTATCAGGCTGGATCCGGGACATGCCTCGAGCAATATCCCCGATGAGTTTCAAAGCGGCTATTTCAAGCGGCTTTCCCATGCTTGGAATAAATATTCCGAAAATCTGAATTTATTATACCATGAAAAATGGGTCAGAGCCTTTTTTCTCTATTTGAAAAAAGGCTCTGACCCATTTTTCATTTCATATAACGGCACGTCTTTTTGATAACACATCTGCCGCATTCCGGCTTTCGTGCGTGGCAAACCTCGCGACCGTAGGTAATCAGATTCACATGAAATCGGTATCGCTCCTCGGGGTCTATCAGATCAAGCATGAATCCATGCGCTTTTTCAACCGGCATCTTAGATGGAATAATCCCCTGCCGAACGAGAATCCGATACACGTGTGTATCAATCGGAAAGGCTGGCTTCTGAAGCGAGAATAACAGGACACAAGCAGCGGTTTTTTCGCCGATTCCCTTTATGGATGTCAGGAATTTATGAGCTTCATCCATATCCGTTTTTTTCAGGAAATCAAGATGATATGGTGAACCGTTTTTATAATGGTCTTCTGATTTATTCTTTTCAGAGATTGTTCTTAAAACACCCTTTATTCGTTTTGCTTTGGTAGGTGCTAATCCTCCTATTCGTATTGTATTTTCGATTTTCAAAGTCGAAGCTTTGGCAACCTCATCCCATGATTTGAACCGACTTTTAAGACATCTAAAAGCTTCAAAGCTAAGGCTGTCGTTCGTATTCTGAGAAAGCAATGTGAGAATTAGCTCATCGAGAGGGTCTCGATGTGTTTTCGGTTTGAAATGCGGATAGAAATGGTTGAGTTTATTAATTAATATGTTAATTTGCTTTTTAATTTTCATCAAAGTAGAAGGATTTTTTACGCGCTGCCTATCGGACTTCTCTGCCCTATAAATAAATCCTTTATTCTGACGATGCCGATTATCCTGTCCTGCTTGTCCACAACCGGTATCGCGCGGAACAGATATCTCTTGAAAACATCGATTACATCATCCTTTGCGTCATCCGGTTCAACCGAAATCACGTTCTTGGCCATTATATCCTTTAACAGTTGTTCCGGTTCAGCTTTTAGAAGTTCGCGAATATCAATTACACCTTCAAGGTGATTATC
>Ga0315284_10000073_pt1 | contig 136556 bp, 120 predicted proteins | sample YL17G09_16_MG_FD_203696 | JGI IMG/M metagenome (GOLD analysis project Ga0315284, IMG submission 203696) | Sediment microbial communities from Yellowstone Lake, YNP, Wyoming, USA - YL17G09_16 | ecosystem: Environmental > Aquatic > Freshwater > Lake > Sediment | place: USA: Wyoming | collected... | reverse complement strand
CCTCAACGCCATGATGAGAGATCAAGTGCCGTTCAGGGAAGTCAGTATGGCTTAAAATCCCTATGCTTTTCCCTTTAAAGGTGGTTTTGCTCTTGCTTTTAAAGACAGTTGCTGGAGCCGGTGTTGGGCCGCGCGTGGGGTAGGACATATCTATTTTTGGGAAGTGGTTGCATCATTCAACCGGGCAAAGCTGGCGGCATAATCTACGTTTGAGAATCGGAAATCGAGCCGCGTCGCGGCTCGACTGCTCACATTCAATTTGATCATCACACCCAAAGCACCCTGTTGCCACATAGCGGGGATTTCCCGGAATTTTGGAGAGGCGGATACAAGTATTTTATGCGCCACTGCGATCGCGGCAACTCCCAGCGCGACAGGCACGAGGAACGACTCGGAAGGCATGTTGCTAATATTCCAGCCTAGAATAGCAATCAGTATCACAGCAATAGTGATGATTGCCATCACCCTTTCATATTGTTTTTTATACTGCTCACTGAGCGCCGCGTGTTCGTGACAATAAGGTACGTTGAGTGTGATGGAGTACTCCACCTTTTTGCCTCTGGCTGGAGCGCTGTTATACAGATCAACCCTAAATCGTGTTTCAGCCGGCCCTCCGCAGTAAGCACACTGCAAGGGAAAATCGACTTGAACAATCTGCCCTGTATGCCTGGAGCCATAGATAGGGATGCTCACAATGGTTTTCATGGTAGCCTCCTTCATGATCTACTGTTTCAGTTGATTTGCCTCTTCTCAGATCTCTATATTCTCCCAATATCCCAGAACACAGAACTGTTGATCGGCCCAACGGTTTGGCTTCGCGCAGCATCCCTTTAGGGGCAGCGGCAGCGGCGGGGCGGGCGAGACTCATATCATTTTAGCGCCATTTCTGGCAAAATACGCCTGCGCGCGAGCGGTCGCGGAGCACACCCGTAGGGTGCGAAAGGGGTTGCCTGCCCTAGTTCTTTTGGGGTCCGTCGCGCAGCATCCCCGAAGGGGGCTGGAGCCGGTGTTGGGTGTGTATTTTTTCAGCTAATGATTATCAAGGAAAAATTCAGCATTATCTAATGTGTTGGGGCTTTTCATAATCTTCTTCAACCTTGCAGTTACTGTTGACTTTATTCTCTTGTCAAAGGAAGCGAGATATTCTCTCATATTCTCACTTAAATCGACGGCGCGGATATATTGATCACGGACACGCTCCACGTACCAGCTACCAGGCACTTCTGTACGGATTAACTGTCTTATCCATTGTATAGTATCCCGTACACCAAGAAGCTCCAGCCACCTGGTTAGAATTCGTAGATTCTCCAGTACATCTTCTGGGGTCTTCGCAATTACTGCCAAGTTAAAATATATATCGAGTGTTAATTGATAATATTTATCGTTCGCTTTCATGTATCCTAGGGTAATCAAATTATTCCAAAGCCATGATGTTGCATCTTGGGAGATAATTAACCGCAACTTTTCAGGTATCTCGGTAAAGATGGGCCAAATCAATTCTAAGGCTGTTTCTGTATCGCTCATCTTAGCACACGAACGCGCCAGAAGAATTGTAGCGTTGTAGTACAAGTCAATAGACGGTGCAATACTTGTTAGAAAGTTTTCTAATAACAATCGCGCTTCGCCATATTTTTCAATACCATAGGCTTTTTCTGCTTGGCTAAATAACTCTTGCTCCAGTATTTTTCTAGATAGCGAGAGTTGGTTGTTGAGACGTGCTTGGAGATAAAATAGGCATGTTTCAAGATGCGCCTGCTCACGTGGATTTCTGAATTTGTATTTCTTCAAGAACTCAAGTGTGTGCTTGTCGCCAATTCGAGACAATGATATGACGGTAACTTGATTTACATCCCAATAACTATGAAAATACTCAAGAAGCTGAAGTAACGTATCTTTTGCCTTGGTGGTGCTACAATTTCCAAGGGCGCTTGCTATTTGATAAAATACATGACGAGCCTTTGAGATGATACGTGGTGAATAATCATTCGGGTTTGCATATTCGATGATGGAATCCCAATCCCCTGCTTTTTTCAATTCATAGATTTGTGCTGATGACGGGATTTGTTCAGGTTGGTGGTATTTATACTGGCGTAGTGACTTGATTTCTCGTGTGGGTGTTACGGTTATTTGATTCATGCCTAATGCTCGGGATATTCGCACTGCCCCCAATAATTTCGGATTGAGTTGAAAGGCTTGATTTAGATATGCACGTGCCTGTTCATCGTCTCCAGAATCATGGTATGCCTCGGCTAAGAATTTATATATGTAATCATTTTTGAGACCTAACTCAAGTAAGCGGTTCAGGTGCTTTATACGTACTTCTGGCGTAGCCTTTACCCCAGTTGTTGGATCTGTGTATTGCGCCCACCCATAATGTAGCCTGCATAGTACTCCTGATGCGTGAGGCGTTATTTTACGATTAGTAAACGAATCTTCAATGATTTGTACGGCATCTTTAATCATGAGGTGTTTTTCAAGTACTTCTGCCCATTTCGCCAGTGTAATATCAGCCTCGCCTTTTTCTACCAGTGATACCAGCAGTGGAGCAGAATCAATAAGGATTGGATTCAATAAAAGATTTATCACAGAGTCTTCCTGTTCCACCCTGAATGCTGCATGCACGACTCGTAAAGCGGATATAGGATCGGAAGGATTTTTATTGAAATTCCTCCACTCATCCTGGAATTTCATTTTTCGTTTGGCAATATCCTCAAAATTAATTTCAAAACCAAACGAAAACTCAATGCTTATGTCATTACTTTGATCGATTTCGGTGCATTGATATTGTGGTTGTTGAGTAGCGCGAAGTCTTTTTATTTCAGCATACCCACTAGTTAGCTGTTGCGTAATGAATGTTGCAAAGTCAATTTGACTTGGGTTTCTATCGGGGTGATGTTTAAGTATGGCGCGATAATATGCATGGCGCAATTCGTCATCAGTACATGTTGGCGGAACATTAAACAATTTATACAGCGAATCGCGATTGTTCATACGCGAGATGTACCCGTTACACCATTGTACTCATCGGGGATTTCCTCCGAGTTGACAAACGATGTCCTAAATTGATATGAAAACACATCCAGGAAATTTCTCAATTTCAAGCGTCGTACAGCTCTTTCAAATAATTCTTGATCATTATCGACTTGCTCGAAATAATTTCTCTGTGCATCAAGAAAATCTAATGCAAATTGTTCGCGGTTAAAGTAAAACCATTTCGGTTTTCCCTCTAAAGGTATCAAGTGTTTTTCGCCTCGATTGCGGGTAAATAGAAAACTTTGCCCCTCAGATTCTTTAATAATGTAATCATGAGAAAGCCCATTTCGGATACATTGATATATTGCTTTTGCATGTGGAAAATATCTTGGCATAAATGCGTTTATAAAGCTTATAAAAGTTTCTTTATTACTTGGTTTCCCTACAAAATAACCACTAAGACATTCAAGGCCAATAACCGTCAAAAATATTGTCCCCACTTCTATATCTGATTTCAAAGATTTATTCAGATCTTGGATGATAAATTTCTCGAAACTGTCCTTAAATCTTTGCCAATTTTGCTGCATAATTTAAATTCCTTTATCTAATAAAAACGAGCACCCAACGGAATGGCTCAGGCGCAGCGGCGAGTAAACCGAACTCTCACTATTATTGCATACTTCTGGTAAACCATGTGCGTACCAGCAGAGGCGAAGCCGCTGTCGCCTGGAGCCGGTGTTAGCAGGCTGTAAATCGCTGTCAGGATAACCAAGCCTTTCTAGGCGACTGGACATCCAAAAATTCCTTTATCTCTTTATAATCATCCAGCTTGCCAGGTATCTTTTTCTCTAAAACCTTTTCTACTCTTGTGATGGAACGCTGCACAATTACATGCATCCTTCGTACTACGGTTTCTATGAAATTCTCTTTTAGAAAAATTGGCTTGTCACTGAACATTTTAAGTTCCGGAATTTTTGCGGCATCTGAACGCGTCAACCAACTTCCAGTGTGTACAATAGAATGCCTAAGTTGCCAAAGAATTCCTAGCTCTCGAATTTCGTAGTTAGAATAAAAATTTACATTTTCAAGCAGGGATTTTATATACTGGTTTACTTGTGATGGATTATGCCAACCTGGAAGATTGTCTGCGATTTGTTGCCCAACTGGTGCCGGTTGTCCCCGATAAGCTATTAAATTTACCAAGTTCAGATTCAAGTCCAAATCTTTAAAACTCTTTGCACATGATTGTGGGTTAAAACCTGGAATAAACCGAGTTATTTCAAATAGTTTTGCGAATACAAACCGTTGATATAGTTCAAAGTGTCCCAATAAACTACCTAACGCGGACGCACTGAGATGATCTAGGCTATCTTGGCTTGCTTTTGTCCATGTATTAGCTTGCTTTTTAGGGAAATTTCGAATGCAATGAGCCATTGCGTCAGAAATATCAACTGCTTCTGTTAGGAAGGTGGTCGCTGGGCTTGTGCCGTATTGGTCAAGAACATTTTTAATACCCTCGCGAGTCTGAATAAACTCATTGAATGATTTTGCGAATCTTCCTCTTTGTCCTGCAACCATGTCATTTCTCCAAGAGTGAAAAAGCATTATCGTAGAACGACTTAGTTTACAGCCTGCTAACTATTGGTTAGGCTGCCAGCCTAATTGCTTTTAGACCTCTATCTTGCAGTCTAATCCCCTAAATAAATATAGGCGTTTAGGCTGCAAGAATTAGAAAAAGGGGAAAATAATTTCACCCTACTTATAGTATATACAATATCCCCCCAAAAGAAAAGCGTTTTATATCGGATAAAAAATCCTCGATCAGGTTGTCAACTCCCTGCGCGTTAACCATCGCGTAGCAACCCCTTGCGGGATCGCGTAGCTCATCGTACCCGTAGGGTATCCCCTTTGGGGACTACTCCTATCTTGGATTGTGTTACCATCCCAACCGTTATTTCCCCTGGCCGGCCAATTCGACATAATCCTTCGTGATGGTGTTATTCAACGACCCGCCGAGTAGCGTGATGAGTTCGGTGGAATAATGGGCTTTCTCCTCGGCGTCACGCCGACTCCAGGTGCGGCTCTTGATTTCCAGATAGTAACCGAGCTGGGGCGTATCGACGCGGTCCAGGTTGACGTAGAACTCTTCATCCCTGTAACGCACCAGCCAGCGCAGGCGTTCCTTGTCCACCTGGATCTCGGAGACGGGTTTGAAGTACTCACGGTAGAAGCGCAGACTGTTGGATGCCGGGGCGTAGTAGCGGATGCGCGAGAGTAACACGTTATGGGCGAAATCGCCTTCGCGTGAAGGACCGATCAGCGTCAACCGGCCGCGTACCCCCAGGATCTGCTCGTTGTCGTCCACCATTTCGTCTTCGCGGTAGCGTAACCGACCTTGGGCTGGATCGCTGAACGTGAAGTAGACGTCATGTTGGTGGTAATGCTTCTTACGCAGGATCTCGATCTCTGGCATCTTGAGCGCTTCCAGCACCGGGGCCGCCTCATCCAGTTTGACTTTGACCTGCACTTCGAACGACTCTTCCTCGACGGAACCGCCCAGCGCAACCAGTTTCGAAAAGACCGATTGTTCGCGTGCCATCAGGAAGATGTCAATTTTTCGGGCGTACTCCTGTGCAGCCTGGGTGATTTCAGATTCGTCCAGCGTCAACAGTTCCCGGTCTTGCATCAGCCATTTCCCGTTTACCATCACGTCGCTTACGTCGCTGGCCTTGCCGGCGTAGACCAACTGGGCGTAAACGTTATCCGGCTCGCGGCGGAAGCGCGGCGAATTGTGCAAGCGGGAAATGTCCACCAGGATCAGGTCGGCGCGCTTGCCCGGTTCCAGCGTACCGGTGACGGATCCGAGGTGCAGCGCCCGCGCTCCCAGGCGGGTGGCCATTGTCAGGGCAGTCGCAGCCGGGACGGAAGTGGGGTCATTGCTGACGCACTTTGCCACAAACGCCGCCAGGCGTACTTCCTCGAACATGTCCAGGTCGTTATTGGAGGCCGGGCCATCCGTCCCGATGCCGACGTTAAGACCCGCATCCAGCATCTTTTGCACTGGCGCGAAGCCGGAGGCCAGTTTCAGATTCGAAGACGGGTTATGGGATACGCCTGCGCCGGCATGCAGCAGGGTGCGCATCTCGCCCTCGTCAATGTGGACACAGTGCGCCGCCAGTACTTTCGCATCGAATAAACCTTGCTTTTTCGCATAGGGGACCACCGGCATCCCGTTTTCCCGGCGCATGTTTTCCACTTCGAGAGCCGTCTCGGCGATGTGGATGTGCAGCGGCACGTCGAACTCGGCCGCCAGTTGCGCCGTGGCGCGCAAGATTTCGGGTGTGCAGGTGTAGGGGGCGTGTGGCGCCACCGACGGGACAATCAGGGCGTGTCCTTTCCAGAGGCGGATGAAGTCATGGGCGGCCGCCAGCGAGTCCTCGAATGACTCGGCATCCGGCGCGGGGAACTTGAGCACCGTTTGCGAGCAGACGGCGCGCAGGCCTGCCTCGGCGGTGGCCCTGGCCACGTATTCCTCGAAGTAATACATGTCGGCGAAGCAGGTCACGCCGGCGCGGATGAGTTCGGCGCAAGCCAGTTGCGTGCCCAAGCGGACGAAATCAGGCGAAACGAACTCGCGTTCCACCGGCATCATATAACCCATCAGCCAAACGTCCAGGCGTAAATCGTCGGCCAGGCCGCGCAGCAGCGTCATCGGGACGTGGGTGTGGGCGTTGACCAGGCCGGGCATCAGTACCTTACCGTCACAATCCACAATCTGCGCTGCGGAGTACTCCTTGCAGATCTCGGCCTCGGGCCCCACCGCGAGAATGCTATCGTCATTGACGGCCACCGCACCTGGTTCGTGCTGATGCATCTCCTCGTCCATGGTCAGGACGAGGGCGTTGACGAGGAGAAGATCGGTATATTGGGTCATTCTCTCTCCTTATCTGGCAATTCTACCCCAAACTGGAGCAGACTCTTGGAGGATGCTGGCATGGTTACTCTGCATCCTGTGCGATACGATGCAGCCAATCGAGGGCGTTATTGACGGCCCAGCGCGGGGCGTTTTGGGGATGTCCACCGTAAGTGAGTCGCCGCTGCTTCTGACCGTCGGGGGTTGCTATGGAAATTAAAATTTCTTGTTGCTCATCTGAAATGAACAGCGCCACTCCGAGAACAACCGACGCATGAAATTCTTGCCGGATTGAATTGGAAATCTGAGGCAGCGTTTCTTTCTGGACCTCGCGACTGCTCCCGCCTCGATAAGCCGGATGCGCCGTCCGGGCGAGACGCGTCAGCAGCGCTCCCTCCAGTCCACTTTCGAGGCAGGCCAGGCTCCAGCCCCGCTGCGCCAGCGCCTCGAGCGTGACGCTTTCCAGGATGTCACCGTCCACTCCGAAGAGGTTATTCCCCAGCCGGGTGCGGAGGTCTTTTTCCACTTCGGCAATCATCCGGCCGGCTTCGGCTTCGGTTTCGGCCTTGGCAGCAATACGGATGTCCACCACGCCGGAGTGGGCAGTCAGGCCGACGGTCGGATTGGTGAGTGTTTCCAGGTCGCCGACTTGCTCATCGAGCGCGCCTTCGCCGATCCCGCTGACGTGCAGCGTGCGGACTTTGATGACTGCGTGGAGGTGATAGCGTTTTTGTAAATAGGGAACGACGGAGTCGGTCAGCAGGGTTTCCATTTCCCGCGGCACGCCCGGCAGGGTAACGACAACCTTTTTCCCCTCGCCTAGCGACATCGTCCCCGAAGGGGGAGCATCCCCGAAGAGGGCCGGGGGAGGGGGCAGGGGTGAGGGCAGTTCCACGATGAAGGCCGGAGCAGTGCCAACCGGGTTTTCGATGGCAATGGCTCCTTTGGGAAGGTAAGCCTGGCGCTTTTGATTCTCGGTGGGGGTGCGGCCGTAGTGGCCAATGCGGTTGACGATCTGCTCCCAGAGTTCCGGGTGAAATACAAGTTCCGTGCCGAGGGCCTCGGCAACGGCCTGGCGGGTAGGGTCATCTACGGTTGGGCCAAGACCGCCGGTGGTGATGACGATGTCGGCGCGCTCAAGCGCCTGGAGGATGGCTTCCGCGATGCGCCCGGCGTTATCGCCTACGGTCTGGGTACGGTACAGGTCCACGCCCAGCCCGCGCAGGGTGCGCGCAATGAAGCGGGTATTGGTGTCGGCTGTCTCGCCAAGCAGGAGTTCGGTCCCAATTGTGATGATTTCTGCGGAGGGCATGCTGTGATTATATTCGTAAAACAGTCGGGGCGGCAATTGTTCTGCCGCCCCGAACTTACAGGTTCATTCCATCCCCAGATAGGCTTTTTGGACCATTTCATTATTTTTTAGGTTGGCTGCCGTATCTCGCAGGACAATTTGTCCGGTCTGGATGACGTAGCCGCGATGGGCGATCGAGAGGGCCATCAAGGCATTCTGTTCCACCAGCAGGATCGTGGTGCCTTTCTGGTTGATGACCTTGATCACGTCGAAGATGGCTTCCACCAATACGGGCGCTAGCCCCATCGAGGGTTCATCCATCAGGAGCAGGCTTGGGCGGGCCATCAGGGCACGCCCAGTGGCGAGCATCTGCTGTTCTCCACCGGAGAGCGTCCCGGCAATCTGCTTGATGCGTTCCTTGAGACGCGGAAAAATCTTGAAAACGTATTCCAGGTCTTCCTGGATTTCCATGCGGTCTTTGCGGTTATACGCTCCCAGGTCGAGGTTCTCGGCCACGGTCAAACGGGCGAAAATACCGCGTCCTTCCGGGACCATCGCCACGCCCTTGGCAACAATCTGGTGCGCTTTGTAATGGCCCAAGTCGTCACCATCCAGCAGGATGCTGCCCTGGCGGGGTTTTTGCAGGCCACAGATGGAACGTAGCGTAGTGGTCTTCCCGGCTCCGTTGGAGCCAATCAGTGTGACGATTTCGCCTTTTTCTACCGTCAGCGAGACGCCTTTCAGGGCGTGAATATTGCCGTAGTAGGTATGGATGTCATTGACTTCAAGCATTGGCATAGGACACTCACGGTCAGGCGGGTTGTGCAGCGGTGTTATTCAAGCCGGAGGTCGCGCCGCTCCCCAGGTAAGCTTCGATAACGTGCGGGTTACCCTGGATCTCGGCGGGCGTCCCTTCGGCAATCTTCGCACCGTAATCCAACACGGCGATTTGTTCACTGATGCCCATCACCACGCGCATATCGTGCTCGATGAGCAGGATGGTGATGTTCAATTCATCGCGTAAATGGCGGATGAAGTGCATCATTTCAGTCGTTTCGTGGGGGTTCATCCCAGCGGTCGGCTCATCCAGCAGGAGCAGGCGCGGCTGGCTTGCCAGGGCGCGGGCGATTTCAAGTCTGCGCTGCGCGCCATAAGGCAAGTTGCGAGCTAACTGGTCTCCCAGACCGGCCAGGCCGACGAAGTTCAGCAGTTGGCGAGCTTTCTCAACGGCTTCTCTTTCCTCTTTGATAACACCTGGAGTATGAAGAATTGCTCCCACCCAACTAGCGTGCAGACGTGAGTGTTCACCTATCAGGATGTTCTCGATGGCGCTCATATTGGCGAACAAACGGATATTCTGGTACGTGCGGGAAATGCCCCGGTAAGTGACCTGGTCGGGGGTCAGACCGACAAGCGATTCGCCGTAAAAGAGAATCTCACCGGCATCCGGTTCATAGAAACCGGTAATGCAGTTATAGAAGGTCGTCTTACCGGCTCCGTTTGGGCCGATAACGCTAAAGATGGCATTTTCCTGGATGATCAAGTCTACAGAGTCGACTGCGGTCAGGCCGCCGAATTGCTTGGTCAGGGAACGAGCTTCAAGGGCGATGGTCATTTTCCCCTCCCTTCTTCGGGCGTCTCTATGACTCCAGCGTCTTTTTCGACCTCCATTTTGCGGCGTGAAGATGGGATGATGCCGGCCGGCCGCCAGATCATCATCACAACCAGCAGCGCGCCGAAGACCAATACACGGTAGTCCTGCAGTTGGCGCAGGACTTCCGGTAAGCCCTTGAGCACCAGTGCACCGGCGATGACACCGGGGATGTTGCCCATACCGCCCACGATCACCACCGCCACCACATTGATGGAAACCATCAAACTAAAATCTTCCGGCCCGGTAAACTGGTTGCGCGAAGCAAAGATGGCGCCTCCTAACCCGGCAAAGGCCGCGCCGATGGCAAAGGCCAGCAGTTTCTGACTCAGCGTGTTGATGCCCATGGCTCGCGATACGGTCTCATCTTCGCGCATGGCTTCCCAGGCCCGTCCCACGCGTGAGTTTTGCAGACGGTTGGTGACAAAGATCACCAACAGCACGGCCAGGAAAATCAGGTAGACGAAATCAACACCGCTGTTGAACGGTTGCCCAAACAAGGTCGGTCCTCCGATGCTGGGTACACCTTTTGGCCCGCCGGTAAACGGCGTCAGGGCATCGCTTTTAATCATGATTCGGATGATTTCACCGAAGCCGAGGGTCACGATGGCCAGATAATCACCGCGCATACGCAGCACTGGTGCGCCGAGCAGAAGCCCGGTCAACGCGGCCATAACGACGCCAATCGGCAGGGCGATCCAAAAACTCCACATCAGGTCGTGCGGTTTTGGTGCTGTCAACAAAGCCATTGTGTAAGCCCCAATAGCGAAGAAAGCCACATATCCCAAGTCAAGCAGGCCTGCCAGTCCCACGACGATATTCAGACCCAAACCGAGCAGGACGTAGATGCCGATTAAACCGATGGTATAGTTCCAGTACTGTCCGATACCCAGCGGCAATAGAGCCACCAGTAAAAGTAGGATGCCATAGATGATGTACCGGGTGGTGCGGTTGCCGCGCATTTGTTTGAAGATGGACTTCTGAGTGAATCTGTCCCAAGTGTTCTTCCAATTCGCCCCGCTCCGGACCCGCCAACTGCCGCGCCCAACGCCGCGACTCAAAAACCCACCGAGCAACCCGGTCAGTGCCAGTAAAACAAAGTGGACAATTGCGCCCTGAACGGGGCTTTTCCCCACCAGAAACAGCTTTATGGCGGCAGGCAGCACATCAGCCAGGTACATGCTAATTCGGACACCATGCAGGTTGAGAGTCCCGACCAGCAGCGCCAGGCTGCTAACGAATAGTGCATGCACCAGACCGGCTGTCAACCCGCCGAGTAAAGCTGCACCCCAGGGGTCATCTGGCTGGCCTTTGCTCTTACGCGAACCGTATGCCCCGGCCCACAACCCAAGCAGCCCGAGGAAAATAAGCATATCGAGCATCTGGGGCGTCAAGCCGATAAACGGTGCGGCGCTTTTATTGCGCAGGAGGTCCCCTAGCAAGTCGGCTGCTGTATTCGTGAAGCCAATCAGGAATAAGAAAACGGTGATGATACCGAAGGTAATTCCGGCGCTGAGTGCTAATCGCAGTTGCTTTTTCATCACACTTTCTCCTCGGTGAGAACTTCACCCACAATGCCGGTTGGGCGGAAGATGAGCACCAGGACCAGAATGCAAAAGGCAATCACATCTTTTAGCTGGAAATTGATTCCCAAAACTGCCGGGCCCAGAGACTCCACTAATCCTAAGAACAGGCCACCCAGCATTGCGCCGGGAACACTGCCAATGCCACCCAACACTGCTGCCGTAAACGCTTTGATGCCAGGAATGAACCCGACGAAGTGATAGACCAGGCCAAGATGGATGCCCCACATGACACCTGCTGCTCCGGCTAGTGCTCCGCTGATGATAAAGGTGCGACTGATGACGCCGTCTACGTCAATGCCCATCAGCGCGGCGACTTGCTTGTTTTCAGCCACAGCCCGCATGGAGCGGCCCAAGCGGGTGCGCATGACCAGCAGATACAGGCCGAGCATGAGCAAAATCGAGAGCACGACTGTCAATACACCAGTGTAAGGTAGAATGACAGTCGTACCCCCGATCGGGATATTCCAACCGTCTCCGCGCGTCAGGAGGACGGGGTTGGCATAATCCCGTCGCTGTGCACCGAAGAGCAATTGTGCAGCATTTTCCAAAAATATAGACGCACCGATGGCTGAGATCAAAGGTACCAAACGAGGGGCTCCCCGCAAGGGACGGTAGGCAATTTTTTCAAGAAAATAGCCGCTCAAAGCGGCTATGGATGATCCAACGATAAACGCCGCGACGACCGAAAGGAACGGGTTTGCATCCAGAAAGTTCATTTTCGGGTCGGTCAGGGTGGGGGCGGGGATGGCCTTGAGAGCTTCAAAGACAAAATAGCCGCCAAATGCGCCGATCATCATGATGTCGCCATGAGCGAAATTGATCATGCGCAAAATGCCATAGACTAGGGTATAGCCAATGGCGATCAGGGCATATACGCTTCCCAGGACGAGACCGGCAATAATGAAACGGGCCCAGGTTTCCGGTCCGTAAGAGGGGTTGCCGATAAAAACAACATAAAGTCGCCAGAGCAAATATCCGGCGAATAAAAATCCAATAACGGCTTGCACTATCTTATACGTGGTAACCCGCCGGGCGGGTGTTTTCGCACTGGGCATGGCCCTGCTCCTCGATGATGGAGTGATAGTGAGTCAAAATAGCGGGGCAAGCGAGGCTTGCCCCGCTATTTATTCAATTATATAACACAGGCGTAGGCAGAGAACTCCAACTTACTTGGGAGCCTCGACCCACTGACCACCCTGGTCAATGTTGAAGACCGGACCGGAGGCCGAACATTCGCCGGTCGAGTCGCACGTGACCGTGCCAGACAGACCCTGGTAATCCTTGGTCGCACGGACAGCCGCAACCAGCGCGGCGCGCGGGATGTACAGCTTTCCGCCACTGACAACGGCAACACTCTCGATGGCTTTGACCAGGACAGCTGCGGAGTCGTAGGCAGTCCAGGTGTAAGGTGAAAGTTTGCCAGCCGGTTGACCGTAGGCGGCCAGGTAGGCAGCATCATACTTAGCTTTGGCATTCGAAGCAGGCGGGATGAGCGAGGTGGAGTACGCACCTTCACCATTTGCGCCGGTGCGGTCGAGGAAGTCCTGTCCGAAGGTACCATCATCACCAAAGAAGATGACGCCCTGGAGACCGGCTTGCTTCATCTGGTTGACGATGACAACCCCCTCAGCGGTGTAACCGCCAAAGAAGAGGGCTTGAGGAGATTTGGAAGCGATATCGGCCAAAGCTGCGCTGTAATCGGATTCGCCGGGGGTGATGGCCTGGAAGGCGACCACTGTACCGCCCAATCCTGTGAACTGATCGTTGACCACTTGCGCAAGACCCTGGCCATAAGCCTGACCATCATGCATGATCGCCAGTTTCTTGATGCTCAACTTGTTGTAAAGGTAAGCAGCAGCGAATTTACCCTGGGCTGCATCGGTGAAGACACAGCGGTTGAAGACCTTTGAGCCGCTCTGGGTCAGAGGCGGGTTGGTGGCCGAGGGGGACATCATCGGGATACCAGCGGCTTCGTAGATGGGCATGGCAGCCTTGGTCGCGCCGGAGAAAATATGACCGGCGATGGCAACCACGGTCGGATCGGCAACTAGTTTGTTGGCGACAGCCGCGCCGCCTTCGGGCGTACCACCGTCATCTTCAGCGACCAGTTCGAACGAAAAGCCCTGGAACTTACCAGCATCTGAGACGGCAATCTTAGCGGCATTGGAAATATCCTGGCCGAAAGCCGCGTTATCACCGGTCATGGGCGCGCCCATGCCGATCTTGATGGTTTGTCCGGAAGAAATCACGGCGCAGCCGACGGAATCGCTGGTGCATACCGCCGGGGCAGCACCTGTCTTACCACCGCAGGCAGCCAGAATCATGCTGGTTACCATCAGTGCGGAAAGAATAAAGTATAGGCGTTTCATTAGCTTTCTCCTCCAAAGGGTTGGTTAGAATTGGTTAGAATGGATTGCACAGTGTGCGCAATGAGGTTAGCCGACCAGGCTTGTTGATTTGTCTAGAACCACCTCCTCCAGGTATAGTTTGCTATTATGGTGATGAGAATAAATCCTGCTCATCCTTTTTCCAGAAACGACCACGCGTACTCTTTTGTGTTGATACGACGGGGAATTTTCTAATGTGTAAAAGATGTATTAAACAGAGGATTATTATACAGAATCACCTAATGGTCAAGGTCTCTGCAATAGTTCCCAGGGTTTTTAACCAAGTCGCGTATCGCTCCCCTTCGGGGACGATGTACGGGGCGGGCGGTTTTGGTCGGCCGAAGCAGTTTCCTCACAGGCTGGGGAATTGCTTACCCTACGGGTACGATGTCACCGCCTTCGGCGGTTTGCAGTGGCACAATTGCTATCATTTGTCAATCAACTTTATTCGAGTTGAAATCAGTGAGGCACAAATAGGTATCTATTGCAATTAGTGCGGGAAAGACTCGTCCAACCACTGGAGAGGGTTCACCTGGATACCGTTGACCCATAGCTCCCAGTGCAGGTGCGGACCGGTGACGCGGCCGGTGGCGCCAATCTTGCCGATAAGTTGTCCAGCTTCGACGCGGTCGTCGACGGCCACGTACGATTCTTCCTGGTGCCAGATGCCGCTGTAAACCCCGTGGCCGTGGTCAATGATGGTGGCATTGCCGCGCACGGTCAGCGGCCCGCTGAAGACGACCACGCCAGCCGCCGGGGAGTAAATGTCTAAGGGGCGCGTTTCGGAACAAACGCCGTAGTCCACGCCGGTGTGGAAATAGATGTAATCACTGTTGTTGTAGGAGCGCCGGTTGCCGTAGAAGGAACGCAGGCAGTATTGCGTGTCCACGGGCAGCAGGAAGGTCCCATCCCAGTATTTTTCCGGGTTGACCACGGAGGTGTAGGATAGAAGCAGTTCATTTTCCGGCTCGGTGACAGCTGGGTCGATGGTTTCCTGGTCAACGATCAGGACCGGGTCTTGTTTGAAGTTGGCGTCCTGAATCAGAACCATCTGCTCAAAGGACTGGGTACTGCCATCTGGGAGAATAACGTCAATCCGCAGCGGGTACAGACCCGGTTCCGTCATGGCGTGGACGCCTTGCAGCGCTACTTGAGAGCCATCTTCTGCGGGAAAGAAATGGAGAGGATGATCTACCAGCAAACCGCCCAGTGTTATTGACTGTGAGGTGGTGACTTTGACCTGGACGGTTGCCCCCTGGGTGAGCGGCAGCGGGTCCACTGTGGCGGAGACGATCGCGGCGGCCAGCCCCGTCGGGCCGGTGGTGGAATTGCTGGAGGGGAGGTAAAGGATGTCACCGGGCAGACCGGCATAGGGTCCGGCGAGACCGTTGATCTGTGCAATGGTCCAGGGGTCGCTACCTCCCTTGACTGCCAATTCCAACAAGGTTTCACCCTGTCCGAGACTGGCCCGGGTGGTCCACGTTGTTTGGTTATCCTGTTCCAGGACGATGAGACCGAAACCGGCATAGAGTTGGGTGGGGCTGACGATATGGTTGAGTTTGCGCAGGGTGGCCGGATCCATGCGATATTGACGGCTCAAGCTCAGGAGAGTCTCGCCAAAAGGTACTGGCTTGGTAATCAATGTACCGCTCAGTTCCTCCAGCCCGGGGATGATCAACTCGTTGCCAACGAAAATGTCCTGGGTGGACATGTTATTGATAGCTTGGATGTCGGTTACGCTAACGTTGAAGCGGACGGCAATATCCCACAGCGTGTCACCCGCCTGGACGATGTAGATGGGACCGGCCGGAGGGGTGGGGGTTTGGGCAGAGACTGGAGTTGCTGAAGCTATCAGGAGAAAGGCCAGGATGAAGGCGGCGTTTTGTTTACACATTTTGGAGCTCTACATGATCCCCGATTTTGAATTCGTTCAACCGGTTTGGATGGATTTCCAGGATGTATTTGGCCGCCTGGCGGGGGATGTAGGCGGGATGCCAAGCGCGTGCCAGGACGGTATCCACGACGACATTTTCGGAGTTGATCCAGATGACCGCCAGATCCATGAAGACGAACAGCATGTGGATGGCGGCGTCGAGGCGGCTGTCACGCCCTTGGACAATAATCAAACCTTCGCCCGGAGCGAGGCTGGAGCGGAACATGAAGCCGCGCAAGCGGCAGAGGAAACGATCACAGTAGATCGCCTGCAACGGTGCGGGCAGAGGCTGGTCTTTATTTTCGATATGGACGATATTCATAAAATAGACAACGGGGCGACGGTGCGCCCCGTTCAGGTTGGTTTTGGGCTCAAACGTTTTTCTTTTTGTCGAGCACGTTATTAATGCTGCTCAACAGTTCCTGCGGACTGAAAGGCTTGGAGATGTAGTCATCTACTTTGGCGATGTGCAGACCGAGGACTTTATCAATGCTCTGGGCCTTGGCGGTGACAACGATGACCGGGATTTTTTTTATTGTCTCGTCGGCCTTCATCTGCTGGTAGACTTCCCAACCGTCCATATCGGGCATCATCAGGTCGAGCAAGATGAGGTCGGGGTGTTCCTTACGGACGATTTCAAGACCCTCTTTGCCGGCAGTCGCTCCGCGGACATCAAATCCATGCCGGTTGAGGATCAGACGGATGAGATCGATCATTTCTTGGTCGTCTTCAATACAGAGGATGAGTTTTTTGGTTTTTGTGACCATAGTCTGCCGCCTGAACAGATTAAGTTTACCACATAAAGTATGGGTTCATTGGGAATTTCCGCGGCGTGGGCGGAGATATTGGGGCGCACCCGGTGAATTTATTAGAACTTTGTATAATATATTCTCCGAATCTGGCATAGACTTCTATAGGTTGGTATAATCTGTGCGCACGGACAGGAGGTCCAAGTGAAATCACGTAATCAATCGTACATTATCTATCTCCTGCTGTTCATTGCGATTGTGGCAATGATTTATTTCAACATTCACCAACAACCAAGTTCGCAAGGACCGTTGAATATCAGTGATGTTGCAAAGCAGGTTGAAGCCGGTACTATCACCCGCATTGTCGTCAAAAATGACAATAGTTTAACGGTAATTTCAGGCAGTGGTGGCTCGATCGAGCAAACCGCCCGTAAAGAACCCGAGACAACACTCGTCTCGCAGTTACTGGCCCTGGGCGTAACGCCGGAACAGCTTGCTCAAGTTACCATCGAGGTCACTCCGCCCAGCCAGTGGGCGGGTGTGCTGACTCTGGCTACTTACTTCGTGCCGGTGCTCCTGCTGGGCCTTTTCTTCTGGTTCGTTTTTCGCCAGGCCCAGGGTAGCAATAATGCAGCCATGGCCTTTGGTAAGTCGAAGGCGCGCATGTTCAGCGGCGAGCACCCGACGGTCACATTTGAAGATGTGGCCGGGATAGACGAGTCAAAAGACGAACTGAAGGAAGTGGTGGAGTTCCTGAAGGAACCGCAGAAGTTTATCCAGTTGGGAGCGCGCATCCCCAAGGGTGTTTTGCTGGTCGGGCCGCCCGGCACAGGCAAGACGCTGCTCGCCAAAGCTGTTTCCGGTGAGGCAGGCGTGCCGTTCTTCTCGATCTCCGGCTCGGAGTTCGTCGAGATGTTCGTTGGCGTGGGCGCCAGCCGCGTGCGCGACCTGTTCGACCAGGCCAAGCGGCATTCGCCCTGTATCGTCTTTGTAGATGAAATTGATGCCGTAGGCCGTCAGCGCGGTGCAGGTCTGGGCGGTTCGCATGACGAGCGCGAACAGACCCTCAACCAGATGCTGGTCGAGATGGACGGCTTCGAAACCGACACCAATGTCATCGTGGTGGCCGCCACCAACCGTCCCGACATCCTCGACCCGGCTCTGCTGCGCCCTGGGCGTTTCGACCGCCGCATCACTCTCGACCGGCCAGACATGCGCGGCCGCGAAGCCATCCTGAAGGTCCATGCGCGCGGCAAGCCCTTCGAGCCCACCGTGGACCTGGGTTCCATTGCCCGCGGCACGCCCGGCTTCGTCGGCGCGGACCTGGAGAATCTGGTCAACGAAGGTGCTATCCTGGCCGCTCGCCGCAACAAAAAGGCTATCGGCCAGCCCGAGCTGGAAGAAGCCATTGAGCGTGTCGTGATGGGGCCGGAGCGCAAATCCCGCCTGATCAGCGCCGAAGAAAAGCGCATCATTGCTTATCATGAGGCCGGTCATGCCGTGGTCGTGACTGCCATTCCGGAAGCCGACCCGGTGCAGAAGATCTCCATCGTCGGGCGCGGACAGGCGGGTGGTGTGACCTGGTTCCGCCCCGAAGATGACCGCGTCCTGACCTCGCGCAAGAAGCTGATCGCACAACTGGCCGGAGCCCTGGGCGGACGTGTTGCTGAAGAGATCGTCTTTGACGATATTACTTCCGGCGCATCCAATGACCTGGAACAGGTCACTCGCATGGCGCGCGCCATGGTCACCCGGTTGGGTATGAGCAGCGAACTGGGTTCGATGGTTTATGGTCAGAAGGAAGAGCTCATCTTCCTGGGTCGCGAGATTTCCGAGCAGCGTGATTACTCCGAGGCGATTGCCGAACAGATTGACCGCGAAGTCCGCAAACTGGTGGACGAGTCCTATGACCAGGCGGTCAAGATTTTAAAGAAATATCGCCAGAAATTGGATGCGGTTGCCGCCAAGTTACTCGAAGTTGAGACGCTGACCCGCGAGGAATTCGAGAATATTTTCCCGCCACCGTTTCCCAAGAAAAGTGGGACACCGCAGCCGGCATAAAAAAACAAAATGCTAAAAACAGAAAGAGGCTTTCCGAGACAGGAAGCCTCTTTCTGTTTTTTATTTTTAATTCTTTTCTCTTTCCTGCCTCACTAATTCTCGCCGCAAAACCTTGCCAACGTTAGACTTGGGAAGTTCACTGCGGAACTCGATCTGCGTCGGGATTTTATACGGCGCCAGCCGCTCCCGGCACCAGGCAAACACCTCGGTCTCGCTCAACGTTTCGCCGGGCTTGACCACGATCCAGGCTTTGACCGTTTCCCCGTGATATGGGTCCGGGATGCCCGCCACGCCGACCTCCAGCACCTTCGGGTGGGCGCCGAGGGCTTCCTCCACTTCGCGCGGCCAGACCTGGAGTCCGTCAGGCTTGATGAGTTCCTTCTTACGGTCAATGATGTAGAAATAACCGTCCGCGTCCATGCGGGCTAAGTCGCCGGTATAGAGCCAGCCGTCCCGCAGGGTCAGGGACGTTTCGTCGGGCATATTGTGGTAATTCCTCATGACTTGCGGCCCGCGCAAGATAAGCTCTCCGACTTCACCGGATGGCACATCTAACTTGCCGATTTCCACGTCCACAATCCGGCAGTCCACGTCTGGCAGTGGTAGGCCGATGGAGCCAATTTTGTTCACACCCAGCAGCGGGTTGCAGTGCGTGGCCGTCGGCGCCTCCGAGAGGCCATAGCCCTCGCAGATCTTCCCGCCGGTCAACGACTCGAATTTCTCTTTTGTCTCCTTCATCAGTGGCGCGGACCCGGAGATGCAGGCTTTTATAGAAGACAGATCGTATTTCCCGGCCTGTACATCCGGATGGTTGTTGATGGCGTTGTAGAGCGTCGGGACGGCGGGAAAATAGGTCGGGTGATATTTCTGGATAGTACCGAGCAGGTCGTCCAGGTCGCGCGGGTTGGGGATGAGCACCATGCTGGCGCCCAGCGCCATCGCAAGATTCATCCCGCACACCATTCCGTAGACGTGGTACATCGGGATGGCCAACAGCGAGGTTTCCTTACCTTCTTCCAGGCTGACCATCCAGGCCTTGAATTGCAGGGTGTTGGCAACCAAATTGCGATGCAGAGCCACCGCACCTTTGGAGATGCCGGTCGTCCCGCCGGAGTATTGGAACAGAGCCGTGTCTTCGGGACCAATTTCCAGGTCCGGGCGGGGTGCGGACCCAGCGAGCAACTCCTCGAGACGAACGTCGCCAGCCTCCAGTGCAGCGGTCTCATCGCTACCGGTCACGATCATTATCTTGACTTGGGTCTTTGGCTGAAGCGCTTTTATTTTCTCGTAGGCCGTACCCATCACGAACATGACTTCGATCCCCGCGTCATTGACCTGGTGCTCGATCTCCGGTGGGGTGTAGGCTGGGTTGGTCGCCACCACTACACCGCCCGCTTTCAGGATGCCGAAATAGGCCAGCACGAACTGCGGTACGTTGGGCAGGAAAATCCCCACCCGGTCGCCTTTGCGGATGCCCAATCCGGCCAGCGCACCTGCCAGATGATCGGCGGCCTCGTTCATCTCGCGGTAGGTGATGACTGTGCCCTTGAAAATGGTGCAGGGTTTTTCGGGAACCTTGCGAGCCGACTCTTCCAGGAAGTAAAACAGAGATACGGCGGGATAGGCCAAGTGGTCGGGAACCCCGGGGTCGTAAAACTTGAGCCAGGGACGGGTAGCCATGCAGGAAGTATATCGTTTTGAGGTGGGAGAGTCAAACAATACGATCTCCCCTTTTATGGAGATTCCCAAAGAACAGCGCGGGTAAGTTTATGGATTTGTACAAGAAGCAGTATAATAGTCGAAATGTTTTCCGGGAGCAACGATGAGCAGGATACCCACAGAAGAACCAATCATTATCGCCCGTGACGTGCAGAAATGGTACGGCCATTTTCAGGCGCTCAAGGGAATCAACATAGAGGTCGAGAAGGGGGAGGTGGTTGTCATCTTCGGCCCGTCGGGGTCGGGGAAATCCACATTTATTCGCTGTATCAACCGTTTGGAAGATCACCAGTATGGACAGATTATTGTGGATGGGATCGAACTGACCGACGACATGCATAACATCGAACAAATCCGCATGGAAACGGGGATGGTCTTCCAGCAGTTCAACCTGTTCCCACACCTGAAGGTGATGCAAAATATCACCCTGGCGCCCATCCAGGTGCGTAAGTGGCCGAAGGGTAAAGCCGAAGCCAAAGCCACCGAATTGCTTAACCGCGTCGGGATACCGGAACAGGCCAACAAATATCCTAGTCAGCTCTCCGGTGGGCAGCAGCAGCGCGTGGCGATTGCGCGTGCCCTGGCGATGGAACCCAAGATCATGCTCTTTGACGAGCCGACTTCGGCTCTTGACCCGGAAATGATCAAAGAAGTATTGGATGTTATGACTAAACTAGCAAAATCGGGCATGACGATGATCGTGGTGACCCATGAAATGGGCTTTGCCAAGGCGGTCGCCGACCGGATGTACTTCTTCGACGATGGTCTGATCGTTGAGACCGGTACGCCCGAAGAGATTTTCACCAAGCCAAAGGAAGATCGGACGAAGCTATTCCTGTCGCAGATTTTGGATAAATAAAGGCACCAGAAGATCCAGAAGTACCAAAGGAGTCAGAGGAATGCCCTCCGGCTCCTTTCGATTCCTGCAACATTGGATGTGATTGCATATTAGCCTTTTACCACCGCCAGTGGACGCAGTCGCGCCACCTTGCGGGCAATTCCTGCTGCGGCTACTGTCTCGACTACTGCGTCCACGTCTTTGTAGGCCGCCGGAGCCTCTTCAGCGAGACCGGACATTGAACCCGCTCGCACCTTGATGCCGCGACCTTCCAACTCATGCCGTAATACCTCCCCGCGAATTTCATGCTTGGCTCTGGAGCGGCTCATCGTCCGCCCGGCGCCATGACAACTGGACCCCCACGAACGCAGCATGGATGCCTCCGTCCCGGCCAGGACCCAGGAGGCCGTTCCCATGCTGCCGGGGACGAGGACTGGTTGTCCGGTTTTTTGATATTCCGGCGGCAGACCGGGCGTTCCCGGACCGAAGGCGCGCGTCGCGCCTTTCCGATGGACACACACTTTGAGACGTTCCCCATTCACTTCGTGCGTCTCGACCTTGCCCATGTTGTGACAGATGTCATACACCTGGACGAGTTGCCAGTTCTTCATCTTCCCGGCGAAGGTCTCCTCGAAGGCGCGCCGGGCGGAGTGCGCCAGCAGTTGCCGGTTAGCGAAAGCGAAATTTGCCGCGGCGCGCATCGCGCCGAGATAGGCCTGTCCCTCCGGACTGTCCATGGGTGCGCAGACCAGTTCCCGGTCAGGCAGCTCGATGCCATAGCGCCGCACCGCGGACTGGAAGTCTTGCACGTAATCCGTGCAGATCTGGTGGCCGAGGCCGCGCGAGCCGCAATGGATCTGTACCGCCAGGCAGCCTGCGTGCAGTCCGAAAACGGCGGCGGTTTCCGGGTCGAAGAGCGTTTCGACCACGTCTACTTCGACGAAATGGTTTCCAGCGCCGAGCGAGCCGATCTGTGCGCGGCCGCGTTGTTTGGCGCGCTCACTGACTTTGGCCGGGTTGGCCCCTTCGAGACAGCCGCCTTCCTCGGTGCGAGCCAGGTCGCTTTCGGTGGCGTAACCGTACTTGAGCGCCCAGCGTGAGCCTTCATGCATCAGGCGTTCCAGTTCCGGCACGTTGAGGCTGATGATGCCCTCCACGCCCACGCCGCTGGGACAGTATTGATTCAGCAGGGTCGCCAGGGTATTCATGTAGGGCGCGGCGGCCTCGGCCTGGATGGATGAGGCCAGCAGGCGTACACCGCAGTTGATGTCGTAGCCGATTCCGCCCGGCGAGATGACACCGCCGGGAAATTCTGTCGCGGCCACGCCGCCAATGGGGAAGCCGTAACCCTGGTGCATGTCGGGCATGACGACCACCGATCCGACCAGACCCGGCAGGGTGGCGGCGTTAACGGCCTGTTCCAGCGATTTATCGCCGATAATCTGTTCCAAGAGCTCCTGTGTAGAGAAAATCCGTACCGGGCCGAGCATGTCGGGGCGGAAGGCTTGCGGAATTTCCCATTCGTAATCACTTATCTTGGCTAAATCTTGTAGGCGTATCATGGATTGCTCCTGGAAACGAGGTTCGTTATTCGAGCATCGTTATTCGTGACTGGTCGGCCACGAACAATAGAAAGGCCTATGAATCTCATCAGACATCGAAAACGATCTCGACCTCGTAGCCTCGCCCGGTTTGTCGGATTTTCAGATTGTGGTACGTCACGGCTTTGATGGCTTTATCTATCGAAATAATCGGCGCGCCTTCCATCTCGACCTTCAACACTTGACTTTTGACCTTTGCTTCAAATCTATCGAATGCCAGGTGTTCCTGTTCAGCGGCGTAGACCAGTTCCGAGAGAAAGGTGACAAGCAGACTCTCCGGATCCGGCGCGGCAGTCTCGAAGGTCCGCCGCGCACGCGGACCCTCGGCCAGCCGCACACCCGTCAGAGCGTTCATGCCGATCGCGGACTCGCTGAACAGCCCGGCCATGTCCACGGCCCAGACGCGCAAGCACCAGTCGGCGGTGTGGGGGAGTTCTTCGAAAGGCATGATTGAATTGTAACCCGTTTTAAGGAAGCAACGTGTCCTTATCCGCCCGCTTGAAATGAGTCCGGTAAGCAGCAGTTTCTGCCAGCAAAGACTGAAGTTCCGCCCACAGACGCGATGCGCCGGCCGGGTTTTTCAGGGAGGTGCCGACGGACACGATTAATTCGTCCCCTTTATCCGCCTTGAGGCTGATCTCACCCTGGGAGACGAGCCATTCCACCCCGTTGCGTACCGTGACAGCCCGCTGGGCGGTGGCTGCTTCCAATTCAGAGTAGGTGACTTTCCCGTTACGGTGGTTGATGGCGTATTTAAGCAGTCCGGCCAGACGACTCAGGAAAGCCTCCGGCGGTTCGGTGGGTTCGGTCACAGCAAAGAGATACACCATCTGAGGCTGGACTTTATCCAGCGCGACACGCAGTTCTTCGGGCGATGGAGGAATGGTCCAGATGGCGAGCGCCTCGGCAGGTTCCAATTCGTTGCGGTCTTTCCCGCCGATCTCTTTTTTTTCTTCCCCTTCAGCCCAAACCAGGATTGATGGTTGGCGTTTGAGGGTTGACAGAACTTGCGCAAGGTCTTTGGCATTTCGGTAATCAACGACTTCGAACTTCTTGCTCCTTACTTCTATCTTCTCCGCCTCGACGATGTGGAAATCCACGAATTCCATCTGCACCTGGCGCGTGCCGCGCCAGTCCGAGGCGCGCACGGTATACGCCAGGTCGAAACGGCCCTCTGGCAGGCTTTCTCCCGCGCCGTTCCACCACAACACGGTCTGGGAGTTGCTTGCTTCGTCAGTCACGTTTAGTTTCAAGTGCTCTTTGTTGCGGCCGATGGTCGTCGCCGATAGCAGTTTCAGGTCGCGCGTGGCCAGGGTCAGCTTTTCGTTGCCGGGGCCGTAAGGGGCGAGACTCTCGAGCGCCTCGGCCAGGTCCAGTGTGATGTCGGGCAGGCTGAGAAAACTATCGATCTGCAGGGCTGCTTCGAGCTCGGTTCTGCCCAGCATGGACTCGACAGTCTTCCCCAGACGGACGCGGAATTCGGGTAATTTTTCTGGCTCCAGAGATAAACCAGCAGCCATCGGGTGTCCGCCGAAGTTGAGCAACAGGTCCTTTTGCGTGGCGATCGCGGCGGTGATATTCAATCCTTCGACCGAACGCGCCGAGCCACGTGCCGGTTCGCCGGCTGGCGTGGAGAACAGAATGGCAGGTTTGCGATAGCGTTCGACCAACCGGCTGGCGACGATGCCGACCACGCCTCCCGGCCAGGAGGCGTGTCCGAGCACGAGCACGGGATGGGCCAGCAGGGACGGGTCGGCGCGCAATTGGGCTTCCGCGGCCTGCGTCACCTGGCTGCAGAGCAACTGCCGCTGCGTGTTCAGACCTTCGAGTTGCGTCGCCAGTACGCGGACGCGTACCGGATCGGAGGAAGTGAGTAATTCCACGGCGGGGTTGGCGTCACCGAGGCGGCCCAGGGCGTTTAGACGTGGACCGAGCACGAAGCCGATGTGTTCCTCGGTCAGGTTGGCCGGGGCGAGCTCGGCCATTTCCATCATGATTTGCAGGCCGAGGCGTTTGGTGTTGCGCAATGCCTCCAGGCCGCGCTGGACAAGGTAACGGGCGTCGCCGGTGAGCAGGGCCAGGTCGGCCACCAGACCCAGCGTGGCCAGGTCGAGGTATTGAGCCGATTCATCGGCGCGGCCGAAACGCATATAGAGTTCTTCAGCAAGTTTGTAGGCTACGCCGGAACCGGAGAGTGTGCAGAGCGGATGGCCTTCTGGCATAAATTTGGGGTCGACAACGGCGACGGCGTGCGGGAGAGATTCTGGCAAATCGTGATGGTCGGTGATGACCATATCCACACGGCGCGAAAGGGCGTAATCCGCGGCAGCGTGGGCGGTGATGCCGGTGTCACAAGTCAGGATGAGTTTCGCACCGTTATCAATGATTTCCTGGAGATGTGGAATATTCACTCCGTGACTCTCGCATTCCCGCACCGGGATGTGATACGTCGCGTCTGAGCCCAGGGCTTGCAGGGTATGGACCAGGATGGTTGTAGAGGTTTGCCCGTCCACGTCGAAATCGCCCCAGACGCAGATCGGTTCGTGGGCGTGGATAGCGACCTCCACGCGGTCTGCGGCGGAGGCCAGCCCGGGCAGGTCCGTCGCCGGAGTGGGGGAATAGGCCCCCGGGTCCAGATAGGCACGCGCAGCCTCGGGGGTGGTCATGCCACGCCGGGCAAGCGTCTGTGCGACGAGCGGGTGCAGGTCAGGCAGAGGTGCGAGAGTGTGGAGGGGGGATGGTTCTATCCAGCGCATGAGTTTACCGCAAAGAACGCTAGGTACAACATTTCAGAAGACAACCCGGTTTTGGAGAGATTCACCACAGACGAACACAGATACACACGGTTTTGTCAAAAAAATCAGCGTTCAACTGTGTTCATCTGTGCTTAAAAAGTCTTTGATCTGGAACGCACTTACGCAAACTATGCCATGATCGCTAGCAGCGCGAAGGAGCATATTAAAACTCGATCTCGGCAATCTGCTCGAAGTTCAGGTTGAATTCGGTGGCTGCCGCTTCCATCTCGGCCTCGGATTCGCCCATCGTCCCGGCTTTCTCGCCGCGGTTGCAATACGAGCGGTAGGGGCAGTAGGCGCATTTCTTCTCGTCGTCGGTGAGCGGGAAGTGGCGGTGGTTGCCGATTTCGTTGATGAGGCTGGTCAGGGAGTTCCAATCGCGTTTGTACTGAACGGCGTTGTAGGGAAAGCGTGCCGGTTCGGAGGGGAAGTCCGCGTACCAGTAGACCATCTGCACCTGTTCAGGTTGGAAGGGCGTGCTGCCATTGAGATGCGCGCCGGCCTGGACCAGCAGCGCCCGGTAGACGCGCGTCTGCAAGCGGACGGCCATCCACTCATCGCGCGGACGTTTGTGGTAGGTTTTCCAGTCGAAGATGATGGCTTGTTCCTCCGGTTTGACAGCGATCAGGTCATATTTTGCCAGCAGCCGATAGGTCCCGACCGGAGCGGCCAAGGTGAGTTCGGTAGATTGCGCGTAGCCAGTAATGTCAAACTTGTAGTTGAGATAATTCTCCCACCAACGGCTCAAGCCCGGTGTGTTTGCCAGGTGAGCCAGTTTCTCGATTGACAATCCGATCAAATGCTGCTGGACCATGCGGTGGAAAAGCTGTCCCTCCTGCTGGCGGCGCTCGTTTTCCAGTGCCGGTTCCACCTCAACCGCCGGCCAGGCCAGTTGCTCGATGTAGCGCAACTGGAAGCGGCGCGGACAGTCAACGTAATCCTGGAGAGAGGATTGACTGAAGGTGAAAGAGGTAGGGAGTTCGGCTTTCGGTGTGTCGTCTGGCATGGCTTTTTATCCAATTTTACCGTGGCTGGTTCTGATAGAACCGAGTGCCTAATGGATGACTCGAAAGGCATCCAGGTAGGCCTGCAGATCATCCCATACCTGCATGGACTGGCCTGCTGCCGGGACATATTGCACCTCGACAATGTAGTAGCGGTCTGGACCTTCTGCAAACAATGCCCACCGCTGCAACGTCAAATCAGCCTGCCGGTCATCCACCCGCACCCCTTTCAATTCCCAGGATACCTGCTCAAAGACATATTGGCTGTCAGGATTGACGACCAGGTCGTTGACACCGCCCTGGTGCAGGCTTCCCCAGGCTAACGCCAGTCCATAGAGCGTGAAATCTTGCTGGGCAATCGCTTTGTCAAGTGCCAACACGATGATCTGACTATAAAACGTAACAGTATCATTCTCCAATTGGGTGGGGTCCACAGGGACGCCGTTCTCGGTGGATCCTTCCAGGAACTGAACCGTGACCGGTTCCGTATAACGGATCTGGCGCACCGGCTGGTCGTCCCAGGCGTCCTTTATCCAACTGGAGAACAGGATCAGAGGGGATAGATTCGTGCCATGTTCCAGGAAAAGATCGTAGTAGGTCATTTGTCTGCCCTGGTTCCATCCGGGCGTTGGCTGGGCCATGACAAATCCCAGATCTTGGAACACCAGATATTTTGACGGTTCGAGTATTGCAACTTTGGATGAACTGATGGCGATCCGGCGCGTGTCCACCGTCAATGGTTGATCGCTTTGAGGGGCTGCGATGGCGAGACGCTGTGCTACCTGCTCGACCTTGTAGATGGTGGCAAGGCCGCCGATGAGTGCTCCAGAGAGGCCTCCGCAGATTGTCAGGATCGTACCAACCAGTCCGATGATCGCCGCCCGCGTTGAGGGTTTTTGTTGCTGTTCTTTATTGTCCATCTGTTGTTCCGCTCCTCATTTGCGTCACTGGATCACACGGAATTGATCAATATACATCTGCAAATCGTCCCATACCTGGAGGGGCTGACCGCTTTGAGGTGTGTACCTGATCTCGACAGTGTAGAATGCGTTATCTGCTTCGGCAAATAGCAACCAGTTGTCAATGGTCATTGTCGCCGATTCCCCACCCACGCGGATGCCTTCGTAGGTGCTCGATCGTTGAACAATGGCAAAATGGCTGCCCTCCTGTGCCACAACCCGGTTGACCTGTCCGGCGGAGAAGCGCGCCATCAGTAAAATAATGTCGGGCAGGGTGTGGATTCCCAGCTCCTGCACCTCACTCTTGTAGAATATATTGAGAACCATTTGGTTGTAGTTAGGCAGTTTCCAGGGCGGAGGTCCGTAAAGCCTTTCGCTCAAGTCGAGCAGCTCATCAGGGATGAGGTGGCCATTGACGGTTGTCCCCCGGTCAGACTCGACCTCGATCGGTTCGCCATACCGTACTCGGAAGACAGGCTGGTCACAGACGGCCTGACAGATGACGTTGTCTTCGGCCAACTGCTCCTGGACGGTCATTTCTTCCATGGCATCCCAGCCGGGCAGGGGGCGGTGCAGAATAAAGGCTTGTTCCAGATTCACGTAATAGGTATCTGGGTCCAAACCGGCAGCTTCCGGCCGGGTGATGAAGATGGTGCCCGTGTCCACCCTCAATGTCTGCCCCCCATCCGGAGCGGTGAGAGCAACTTTTTGGTTCTGTCGCTGAGCCTGGTAAATCGTCACGGCACTGGTTACAAGTGCTCCGCCGAGGCCCCCGCAGACTGTCAACACGGTGCCGAGCAGACCGATCAAGGCAGTTCGAAAGGCTGGGGATTTCTGCTGTTCTGCCATGCACACCTCCGACCGTCACGAATCCGGGAAAACCATACCACACAACCGATTGGATTGTCAATTTCGCGCCGGTAAATCACATTTCCCCGATCCAGTGTGTCCAGGTTAGCTTCAAATCTTTTCGGCAGCGGTTCGCCAGGCGCTCATCGGCCGTCCAAAATTCCGCCTCCAGACGTTCTGCCAGCGCCAGGTAAAACGCGTCATAGGCTTTGGATTGTCCGAGTTTGCCCGCAAGCTCAAACGCGTGTAGGCACAGGGCTTCGTCTTCGTTGATGATTTCTACCTTCAGCGCATGGATAGTTTGCAGGGTTTGTTCTGCCTCGTCCGCAGTGATTTCCTTTCGCGCCAAAAGAAATCGCACCGCCGAGGTAGTTTCGCTCATCCACAGGCGCGGGGAGCAAGGCGTGATTTGCTCTTGCTGGACGCGCTCCCAGAACCGCTCCAGGTTGTCCGAGATGTTCACGGCGGTCCGCACCGCGATATTCGCATCAACCACCCAGTAACTCATTCAAGCGCTCCTCTCGTATTTGATTTACCGCTTCGACGGCGTCAGTAATGGGTTTGCCGCTTCGCCGTTTCAAAATGCGCTGCTTGAGGGCGCGGGCATTTTCAAGCGCTTGCATGCGCTCCGCCCGCGGGCTGTTTTCCTCGCTTAGCCCCATCGTTACATACGTCCGTACCAGGTCGCTGACACTGCGCCCCTTCTGGCGAGCGAGGCGTTCCAGTTCTTCCCGTTGGCGGCGTTCCAGTAAAAGATTGACCCGTTGCAGGTTTTCCATAGGACATCCTTTTTTGTATGTATTATACACACCCACATGCGCATGCGTCAATCTGCGGACTGATGACCGGCACTGATTACTGTTTCTTATTCACTTCTTCCCACCACCCCTGTAACGCGGCAAACGGGATCGCCGGAGTCTGGTCTCCCTGGCGGCCGGTGTTCCAGGTGATGATAAGTTCTTTCCTTGCTCGCGTGATCCCCACGTACAACAGCCGCAGCCGCTCCCGGACATAATCCAGCCGGGCGGACTGGGTGGCCGTGCCTTCTGTATACCATTCAAACTCATTGCTCGTTCCTGATGCCTGTAACTGTTCCAATGTCTCGGCTTCCAGGTTCAGGCCGTCACGCACGAACCACTTCTCGGAGATGTAACGGTCGTTGGGTTGCCCGGACGGGAAGTCGTAGTTATTGACCGACATCAGATAGACCCGGTCCCACTCCAGGCCCTTGGCCTTGTGCATAGTTGTCACCACTACCTTGCCGGCGTGGTGCGACGGGTCGAAGCCGGCGTCATCCTCGCTGAAGCCCAGAAAACGCCGCTCGTTGCGGGCGATCAGGGTCAGTTCCCCGGTCAGTTCGGGCATGCGCCAGTCGGGGTGATCATCGGCGGCCTGGCGCAGCACCAGCGCCAGTTTGTGCGCCAGGGCCAGGTCGTTGGGGGCGGTGAACAAATCCTGCGACAGGGTCAGGATCATCTGGTCAATCGGGAGCACCGTCGTCCCCTGCCAGTGTTTCATGATTGCGCGGAATTCTTCTAACTCCGCCAGCGCCTCAGCGGACACGGACTCCCCCAGGCCTGCCAGCCAATCCCGGTCCGCACGCGGGCTGATAAAGGTTTCCACCTCGACGCATTTGCGGATCAGTTCGGCTACCTGGCGTTGGAAATCATCGTTTGACTCTTCCTCCTCACCGCGCCGCAAGGCCAGATAGGCTTTTGCCAGCCGCGCCGCCGACTGCGGGTCGGCCAGCGCGCCGACCACTTCGCCCAGCCGTCTGGCAGCGGCGCGGGTGGACGAGGTGCTGCCGAGCAGTTCGACGAAGTCAATGTTACGCTGCTTGAGAGCGTTGATCACGTCCACGCCGCGTTGGTTGCGCGGCACCAGCACCGCAACGGTCGAGTCCGTGTGCACCGGCAGCCATTTGGCGATGGACTTGGTCACCGCCTCGACTTCCTCCTCGGGCGTGTACTTCCTTCCGATGAGCTTGACACCCTGCGGGTCGTCGGGCGGATTGGGTTGGGGATCGTCCGGCGCGGTGGGATGGATGTACGGGACAGTCAGGGCGTCTCGAGCGGCCGGTTCGGGATGTTCGCCGTTGACCCATTTGATGAGTTGATTCGCCAGGGCGATGATGGACGGCTGGCAGCGTCCCGAATCGGGCAGTTCGCGGTACTGGACATCTTTCTCGTGGACAAAGTCAATCAGATGCTGCGGGCTGGCGGTGGTAAAGGTCTCGAAGATGGCCTGGTTGGGGTCGCCGACGCGCACCCAATTGCCTTGAGGTCCGGCCAGCAAGCGCAAAATATCTTCTTGCAGTTTGCTTGAATCTTGCGCTTCGTCCTCGAGGATGTATGGCCAGCGATAGCGCAGACGTTCGAGGAATTCGGCGTCGTTATCGAGCAGGTCGAGTGCCAGGCGGATCAGGTCGTCGAAGTCCACTGCGCCGCGGTAGGACAGGGCACGCTGGTAAGCGGTATAAATCTCCAGCCCCATCTCGGCCAAAGGTAACGGAGCAGGCGAATGGTCCAGAAGGCCGCGTAATTTTTCCGGGGTGAGACGGTTGTCCTTGGCCGAGCGGATGAAAGCCAGGGCGATGCTGGTCACCAGGTCCGGCAACTGCTGGCGGCGCACCCAGTCGCGCTTCGAGCCGTCTATATCCGAAAGGAGATAGTCGTCCAAATTGGAGGGATGGGCTTGCAGCCAGGCCACCGCGGCTTCCTTGCGGATAAAATCGGCCTCGCGCTCGTCGAGGATGGCGAAACGGTCTTCCAGCCCGACCGCGGCCGGTTTCTCACGGACGATATCGTGCGCCAGCCCGTGTAGCGTGCGGACGCGGTAACCGAAGGGCATCGGCATGGCCAGGAAATCTTTGATGCGGCTGGCGAAGTTGTCCACCGCCGAGTTGACCAGGGTGACGATGAGCACTTCCTGCTCGTCGGCAATCTTGCCGGTGCGGATGAGCTGCGCGGCCAGGGCGCTGAGGGTGTGCGTCTTGCCCGAGCCGGGCACGGCGGAAATGCCCATTTTGCCGTCGGTGTAGGCGAGGATTTGGGATTGGGCGGAGCGAGGAGTGAAGGGAAGTGTCATGAGTCAGGTGTATAGTGCCGAGCGATGTTAAACAGAAAACCCAACGAAAACCGCTGTCGGGCTTTGATATCACTTTTCGGCGAGCGCAACTTTGTGAAAGTCATAAGAGGCTTTTTCTTCAAACAAAGCCAATTGTCCAACAGGGATCATTTCTATTTGCGGTTCGGGGTCATAATTCAGCACGATTGCTTCGAGCATGGGATTGCGGTTTTTCTCGCTTGCGCCAACATGATAGAAGTGTTCTCGGGTAAACACCGTGAATTTATTTGCGTATTTCTCCAGAGCTTGGTTTCTTCGATACTGGTTGCTGTGCCAAGTGGACAGGATAAACTTGGCCCTGGTTTGTGCCAAAAGTGCGAACAAATCCTGCTCGTCTTGTTCTGTCCAGGAATTGAAGTAATCGGTATGCCTGCCAATGTAAGGCGGGTCGCAATAAATCAGGTCATTTTCAGCGGCATTTACCAATACCTGGCGAAAGTCGGCGCAGATGAATTGCCAGTCATACAGACTGGCCGCTTGGCCGACATACTTGATTTGATTGGTAATTTTCGTAACGTATGCCTGGGCATAACGGTTGGGTTTGTGCCCGAATGGCACATTGAATTTGCCGCTTTTGTTAAAGCGCATCACGCCGTTGAACGAGGCGCGATTTAGAAAGAGCAAATCAAGCGAACTGCCGCTTTGATTGAATCGCTCCCGAATATCGTAGTAATGTGCATCACCGCGCTCTCTTAGAAGATCGCCTTCTTTGATAAGAAACTCCTTCGCAATCCCTGCTGTAATTTCGCCGTTTTTGATGGCATTATATAAATTGATAATGTGAGGATTGATGTCGCTAAAAAGTGCTCTTGGTGGGTGCACATTAAATCCTACAACACCGGAACCCATGAAAGGCTCAACCCACCTTCCATTTTCGTTCAGTGAAATGTGGTCGAAAATCCATTCGACCAACTTTGTCTTAATTCCCTGGCACTTCAAGGGTGGCACAGCGATTCTCATCTTGATTTCTTTCGTCCAGGTTTGTTGACCGTTGGATTTGCCAGTGCGAGATCCTGCCCACGATAAGCCAGAAATTCGCGCAGTAGCGTGATCTTTTTAGATTTGCCATTGGATGTCACAATGGTGATTTTGCCGTAGTTTATCCAATAATCATCAAACCACTCTTCGCCAAGGTTCTTGAAAACCCCATTGCGATTAAGAATATCCTCAATTTTAGTGATACTTCCAATGTTGGCAGTATTTGAACTTCCTTGCTTGTCGCTGGCAATTTCCCACTTTTCTGCCAGGAAAAACTGAAAATCTCGAATCACAGAGACGATAGATTGCAATTCATTCAGTTTATAGATACGGGTTTCGTCTATTTTCTCTGATACCGTGCGTGAGTAAATGATCCCCAGACAGAAGTGTCCGAGATATTCGCTATAAGGAAACTGAATATTCTTTTTGCTCGTGCGTTCAACAAAGTATTCCCCATGTGAGCCGAGGGTAAAACCATTACAAAACTCGGGACTATCTGGTAAGCGGTAAGTGGTTTTTAAATCAACGGCGAATTTAATCGTTTCGTCGTCGGCTTTGACAAATGACAAATCAGGATAATAATTTTGCTGTTCTGCTAATACAATGTGGTAACCATTATCCTGAGCAAACCCCAAGATTTTTGGGAAAAGATGTATCTCAAGAATTTTTGAAACAAGCTTTGTATCTGCCGAAATGGTGTAAATGTTTCGGAAAGCGTCAATAAATCCCTTTACAGACCATTGAAGATCCTCAGTGGCGATTTGCCTTTGCAGGGTATTGACGAATTCTGTCAATGCTTGTTTGAATTCAGCCTTTGCTTTTTCATGTTTGCGCATGGGAGACTCCGGTTTCAAATCATATCTTCATGATGATTATACAATAGCATGGCCTATCTCCCGACTGTATCTTTCAAATCGCCTTCGACAGCCGGCAGCCGGACCTCACCCGTATTCCCTTTCCCGATGAGAGAGGGAGGACTGGCGGATGAATATGGAGACGCAGTTGAGGGCGTGGGTGTTCACAGGAATAATATAGCATAAAAATCGAGACTAATGCCGTCCTTCACGTGGGGATTTATGCTATAGTTGTTGTGGAAATAGAAAATTTGGAGGTCTCCTATGGGAAATGATGCCGACAAAAAGATACCTAAGTCTGTCTTATGGGCTTGGTGGTTGTTCCTGCTAACGGCGGGCATGTGGGTGATATTTGGGATTTCAAGCTTGGTCAGGACAAGCGGAAATTACAACTGGCTCCTGGCCCTGTTGATGTTCGGGAATGCCGGGGTTCTGTTGTGGATAGGGTGGGGGATAAAGAAATAGCGCAGGGCCTTTTACTATCTTGCGTTAGTCAGATTGGCCGTCAATATCCTTTTTACCATTACGGACCAGTTCGGGATATTCGAACTGATCTACCTCTTCCTCGCTGGAGTGCTGTTTGTCTTGTTGCTGGTAACAAAGGCGAGATACCGGCAAGTTAAATAAGTAAGAGCCCGTCATCTCCACAGGTGACGGGCTCTTCTCTATTACAAAATCATCCTCAATGGCTCTTCCAGGTACCCTGCCAGCACCTGCATAAACTTGCCTGCCTCGACCCCGTCACTGACGCGGTGGTCCATCGAAATGGTGGCTTTCATCCGCCAACCGGACTTGAGGACGCCGTTTTCTACCACTGGGATTTCACGCGCCGAACCGACCGCCAGGATGGCCGCCTCGGGTGGATTGATGATGGCGGCAAAATTCTCCACCTCGTACATCCCCATGTTGGAGATGGAAAAGGTCGAGCCCTCGATATCCTCCGTTCGGACTTTGCCGTCGCGCGCCCGGCCAGCCATCGCCTTCACTTCGGCAGAAATCTGGCGCAGAGGCTTCTGGTCGGCGTCGTGAGAGACAACCGTCATCAGGCCGCCTTCCACCGATACTGCCACACCAATATTGACCGCGCCGTGGCGAACGACAGAAGTCCCGCTCAACGAGGCGTTTAGGTTGGGAAACTGGCGCAAGGTCAGCGCCACTGCTTTGACGATGAAATCGTTAACCGAGAGTTTCTCGTTCTCCGGCACGATGGCGTTGAACTGCTTGCGCAGGTCGAGCAGCGCGTCCACTTTGTATTCGTGTGTTACGTAGAAGTGCGGGAGGGTCGTTTTGGATTCGGTCATGCGGCGGGCAATGGCAAGGCGCAATTTGCTCATGGGCAAGGTCTGGTCAGAGAGTCTCATAGTCGAATAGTCAGGAGTTGGAGGAGTGGAGACTGTTTGACCAGTGACTAGTGACTCTTGACTCGCCAGCGCCGCTTCGATGTCCCGTCGCACGATCCGCCCACCCGGACCAGTTCCTTTGATCTTCGACAAATCCACCTGGCTGTCTCTGGCTATTCGCTTCGCCAGCGGACTGGCTTTCACGGTAACTGCCTCAACAACGGGGATTTCAGCAACAACGGAGACAGTCTCTGGCTTAGGACTATTCTCTATTCTCGATTCCCTTTTCTCCAGCGCCTGTTTCCCTGATTCCTGATTACCTGATCCCTTATTACCTATTCCCTTATTACCGAATTCCTGAATCACTTCGTCCGCCGTTCCCACCACCGCAATCGGCGTACCGACCGGCACCACCGCGCCTTCGTCCACGACCAGCTTGCGCACCACGCCGCTGGCGGTTGATTCCACCTCCACGGTGGCCTTGTCGGTCTCGATCTCGGCCAGCACCTCGCCTTTGTTGACTGTCTCGCCTTCTTTCTTTACCCAGCGGACGAGCGTGCCTTCGGCCATGTCGAAGCCCAGCTTGGGCATGATAATGGTCTCGGTCATTACAGCACCTCCTTGACCGCCGCGATCACGTCGGCCACCTGCGGCAGGGCAGATTGTTCCAAAGTCCGGTTGTAAGGTAGCGGCACTTCCTTCTGGGCCACGCGCTTGATCGGCGCATCCACAGAATCAAAAGCCTGCTCATAGATGCGAGAGGAGACTTCCGCGCCGACGCCGAAAGATTTCCAACCTTCTTCCACCACCACCGCCCGGTTGGTCTTTTTGAACGACTCAAGCACCGGGTCCATGTCGAGCGGGCGCAGCGTGCGCAGGTCCACGATCTCGGCCTCGACGCCGTCCTTGGCCAGTTCTTCGGCGGCCTTCATCGAGATTTCCAGGCCCTTGGAATAGGTGACAATGGTCACGTCCCGTCCCGGCCGCTGGACCTTGGACTTGCCAATCGGGACGAGATACTCCCCCTCTGGCACTTCGCCGCGCACCTGATAAAGCGTGGCGTGCTCGATGAACAAGACCGGGTTATTGGATCGAATGGCGGCCTTCAAAAGGCCCTTGGCGTCCGCCGGCGTGCCGGGTGAGACGACCGTCAGGCCAGGGAAGTGGGCAAAGATGGCATCCGGCGTCTGCGAGTGGGTGGCGCCCAATTGGCGGCCACCGCCGCTCACTGCCCGGATGACCAGTGGCAGCATGAACTGTCCACCGAACATGTAGTGCAGCTTGGCCGCCTCGTTGACGATGTGATCCATGGCCACGAAGGCGAAGTTGATCGTCATCAATTCTGCCACAGGGCGAAGGCCGGTCAGTGCCGAACCGATCGCCGCGCCGACGATGGCGGCCTCGGCGATGGGAGTGTCACGCACCCGCTCGGCGCCGAAATGGTCATAGAAGCCTTTGGTGACGGCATACGTCCCGCCCCATACGCCCACTTCCTCGCCGAGGATAAAGACATTCGGGTCACGTTCCATTTCCTCCCACATGGCCTGGGAGATGGCTTCGCGCATCGTAATCCGGGCCATGTTACACCTCCTCCGCGTAGACGTTGTCGTAGAGTGTATCGAGGCCTGGCTCCGGGCTGGCTTCGGCGAACTCGACCGCCTTCTGGACATCCGCACCGGCGCGTGCCTCGATCTCATCGAGCGCCTTGGCGGTTGCTTTTTTGTTCGTGATCAGATAAGCGCAGTAGACGCCAATCGGATCTTGCTCTTCCCACTTCCTCACTTCTTCTTGTTTTCGATAGCGCTCGGGGTCACCCATCGAATGCCCGCGGAAGCGATAGGTCATGAATTCCAGCAGGAACGGACCGTTCCCGGCGCGCACTTTTTTAATGGCTGCATCAGATGCCTTGTATACAGCCATCACGTCCATCCCATCCACGCGCTCGTGCTTCATGCCGTAACCCTCGGCCTTCTGCTGGATTTCGGAGACCGCCGAGGCGCGTTCTACCGTCGTGCCCATGCCATATTGGTTGTTCTCGCACACCCACAATACCGGCAGCATCCAGACCTTCGAAAGATTCAACGCTTCATGGAAGAAGCCAATGTTGGTGGCCCCTTCGCCGAACATGCAGATGGTCACGCCGTCTCGACCGGCGTATTTATCGCCCAGGGCCAGTCCCGAAGCGAGCGGCAGGTGTGCGCCGACGATGGCATGTCCACCCCAGAAATTTTTCGTCACATCCGCCATGTGCATCGAGCCGCCGCGTCCCTTCGAGATGCCGGTGGCCTTGCCCATTAATTCTGCCACCACCTGGTTGACCGGGATGCCGCAGTTGAGGGCCACGCCGTGGTCACGGTAGGCCGTGATGACGCGGTCCTGCGGCTGGCGGGCGGCAATCAGGCCGGTCGAGACAGCCTCCTGTCCAATGTAGAGATGCAGGAAACCACCAACTTTTCCTTGCTGGTAAAGTTCGGCAGCCTTCTCTTCCATGCGACGGATGAGTACCATCTGGTAATATAAATCGAGGTATTTTTGCTTATCCATTCCAACTCCCATGTACAGCACCGTCTTACGTGTACCTGGCAATATAATATCTGACTAATTATATCCAGTATTTGTCATTTTCGTGTTAGAAATTCGTGAAATTCAACAGGTTCAGGGGCACGCGGTGTGGCAATCATCCTTAAACCGACAGATTTGCGCAGGGCATTGACCCAGATCGAAATTGGTGCCTTCGCTATATAATTGAGAAATATGAAAAGAAAATCATTGCTGATCTTTTTCCTTTTTGTCCTGGTTTCCGCCTGCGGTCCTTCGCCCGAGGAGCAGGCCGCCATGACTGCCACCGCCCAGACAACCACCGCGGCCATGTGGACGAAAACGCCAACACCTACACTTACTTTCACCCCCACATACACCTTCACTCCCACCGACACTTCCACACCAACGCCAACGTTTACTCCTGCCATTACATTTACGCCGACCATTACACCTTCTCCCACCTTCGACTTTCCCGACGTGACCGTCAACGTTGCCATGGCAAGCTGCCGGTTTGGCCCATCCGTGGAGTATATGCACCAATACGACCTGGTCCAGGGAGATAATGGGGTCGTCTGGGGCCGCGCTCCGGTTGGAACCTGGCTATATGTGAAAATGGACAGGTGGAACGGCCCCTGCTGGTTATCACCTTATGTCGTTGACGTGGTGGGTAACGTCAATGCCATCAGGGTAGAGAGGGTGCGCTTGCCTATCACAAACGCGCTCTACGGGCCGCCGCAACAGGTTGAGGCAGTGCGCCGAGGCGACGAGGTGATGGTATCTTGGGACGAGGTCTGGATGACGGAAGAAGACGACCGCGGCTACTTCCTTAACGTGTGGGTCTGCCAGGACGGGAACTACGTCTGGATGCCAAAAGGTTTGCCAGACCAATACCATACCTCGTATACCTTCACCGACCAACCCGGCTGCTCCCAACCCTCGGGCGGGAAACTTTACACCGTCGAGAAGCACGGTTATACCGACCCCGTAGATATCCCCTGGCCAGATAAATAAGAGCCCGGTTTTAACGACGCAGCGCAAGATATTATCTTGCGCTACCGTTTATATGGTTGACGCCTTTTACCAGTAGAATACTATCCACCTGAAATTGGATCGGGGGAATATTCCTGCTGGCAGATCTCGACATTGGCTGCTTTCAGGAAATTTATGGCGTTCTCGTCCGTCCGGTAAGCCACGCCATAGACCAGCCGGACGATGCCGGCGTTAATCAGTGCTTTGGTGCAATTGATGCAGGGGAGATGGGTAACGTAACAGGTGGAACCTTTTGTGGAAACGCCGTGCAAGGCCGCCTGGATGATGGCGTTCGTCTCAGCGTGGATGGTGCGGACACAATGACCATCCACCATCAAATGGCCCACTTCGTCGCAATGCTCCTGTCCCGTCGGTGAGCCGTTGAAGCCGGTGGTCAGGATACGCTTGTCGAGCACGAGCACACAACCGATAAAGGCCCGATCGCAGGTACTGCGCTCGGAGACGGCGTAAGCGATTTTCATGAAATAAGAATCCCAGTCTGGACGCATCTGAGTCTCTCCAAGAATGATTTGGCGAACCTTGGCGATTATACCGTTTTATGACCAGGTTTCCAAAGTCTCACTGGGGATTGTCGTGACCTAGGGGCAGACCTAGGTGTCTGCCCCTGGGCAAATACGTAGGTTCGCCCCTGCCTCAGGAATTATCCATGTCAGGAACGCTGACGGTGGCAAAGCGGGCGTGTGTCAATCCGGCCAGTGCCTTGACCGGCAGCCGCAGGTTGAGTCCGCGCTGCCCGCCGCTCACATGGACCTCCGGCCTAGTTTCAGCCGCGGAATCGAGTACCACCTGAAAGCCTTTGTTCAAGAGTGCCAGCGGCGAGATGCCGCCGGCCTGCAGGCCGGTCAATTCCTCGGCTTCGCGCTCGGTCGGCAGGAATAACTTCTTTTCGCCCACCGCGGCGGCCAGCAATTTCAGGTCGACGCGATGGGGGCCTGGGATGACTGCCAGGAGCGGTTTTCCCTTCGGGCGGGTGACAACGATGGTTTTGTAGACCAGCTCGGGGTCCACGCCGAGCAACTGTGCGGTTTCGAGCGCCCCGTGTTTCTCGGCAGGAAGTTCAAAAGCTTGATAAGGGATCTTCTTCGAGTCCAGCAGGCGGGTAACATTATTGATAGTTGCCATGGGTTGTTCCAGGGCGATTATAATTGAATTCATGAAGACCGCCTCTCCTCTCAACCCGGAAGAACTCCTGAAACAACTCCCCGATGATTACACCCCCGCCGACCGGGAGTTGATCCAGCGCGCCTATCGGACAGCGGAGAAAGCCCACACCGGCCAGAAACGCGCCTCCGGTGAACCGTACGTGAATCACTTGCTGGCGGTGGCCGCCATTCTGGCCGAATATTCCATGCCGGCCGAAGTCGTTGCGGCCGGGCTGCTGCACGATACGATAGAAGACACCTCGGTCAAGGCTGAGGATTTACGGCGTGATTTCAGTGACGGGGTTGTCAACTTGGTCCGGGGGGTGACAAAACTGACTCAACTGCCGCGTGTCTCGCGCGGCGAGCACCAGGAGGAGGCGATCCCCAAGCCAAACGAGGACGAGACCGAGGCTTCGCCTCGAGGGATCGAGGACGAAACGGCGCTGCGTGACCGCAAGCGTGAACTATCCATCGAAACGTTGCGCAAAACTTTCCTGGCGATGGATAGCGACGTGCGTGTCGTCTTGATCAAACTGGCCGACCGCCTGCACAACATGCGCACCCTGAGTGCCTTCCCTGAAGCAAAACGCCGCCGCATTGCTCAGGAGACACTCGATATCTTTGCTCCGCTTGCCAACCGCCTGGGCATCTGGCAGATCAAGTGGGAACTCGAAGACCTGGGCTTTCGCTACACCAATCCGCAGAAATACAAGGAAATCGCCGAGCAATTGTCCGTGCGGCGCGAGTCGCGCGAAGACGAGATACAGCATATTATCGAGGCTATCACGAAACTGCTGAATGAGGTGGGGGTCGAGGCGGAAATATCGGGGCGGCCAAAGCACATCTACTCAATTTTCAAGAAGATGGTCGAGAAAGGCAAGCCATTCGACCTGGTGCGTGACGTGCGCGGCGTCCGGCTCATCGTCCCGGACGTGGCAGCCTGTTACGCTGCGCTGGGTATTATCCATACCCACTGGCGGCCCATTCCCAACGAGTTCGACGATTACATCGCCGCTCCCAAAGATAATTTTTACCAATCCCTGCACACCGCGGTCATCTATGACGACGGCAGACCGGTGGAAGTGCAGATCCGCACACGTGACATGGACGAGAATGCCGAGTTTGGGATCGCCTCGCATTGGCGCTACAAGGAGGGCGGCTCACCCGACAAATACGACGAACGCATCAACTGGCTGCGGCGTGTGATGGAATGGCAGCAGGACGTGGATGATGCCCAGGAATTCGTGGACAGCATGAAGACGGACGTTTTCAAGGATCGCGTTTACGTCTTCACACCGCACGGCGACATCATTGACCTGCCAGCCGGTTCGACGCCGATTGACTTTGCCTACCACGTCCACACCACCGTCGGCGACCGCTGCCGGGGAGCCAAGGTCAACAACAAGCTGGTCCCGTTGGATTACGAACTGCACACCGGCGAGCAGGTGGAAATCCTGACTGCCAAACAGGGCGGCCCCAGCCGTGACTGGCTCAACTCCAACCTCGGCCTGGTGCGCACACAACGCGCCCGTTCGAAAATCCGCGCCTGGTTCAAAAAACAAGACCGCGACCAGAACGTCTCGCAGGGAAAGGAGATGCTGTTGCACGAAATCCAGCGTCTCGGCCTGCCCGATCTGGACGATGGTGGCCTGAAAGCCCTGGCCTCCCATTTCGACCGTAGTCCTGAAGAGTTGTACGTTGCACTCGGCTGTGGCGACATGAGCATCGGCCGGGTGGTCAATAAACTCATGGAGACCAAGGTCAGTGACGATGTACTGGTGGTCGTCCCGGCCTCCAGCCAGGCAGTCCCCAGCGAAGCCGTCACCGTGCTCGGGCTGAAAGGCCTGCTCACCAGCATGGCCAGGTGCTGCAACCCGACCCCCGGCGACGAAATCATTGGCTACATCACCCGCGGACACGGGGCTACCATCCACCGCCAGGACTGTCCCAACATCCTGCGCATTCAGGATCGTGAGCGGCTGGTCAAGGTTTCCTGGGGTGAAAACGTGCGTACCTACCCGGTGCCCATTCGCATCCGTGCCTATGACCGGCAGGGGCTGATGGGTGACATCACCAACCTGTTCAATGACGAAAACGTCAACATGGTGGACGTCCAGGTGCGCATCACCAAAAACCTGGCCGACCTGCGCATCGTGATCGAGGTCAAGGATATTGCCCAGTTGAGCCGCATGTTGGCGCGCATCGAGAATCTGCCCAACGTGCTGGAAGCCCAACGCGTTAGAGGCGGATAGAAACATGACCTGGATCATCCGCATTTCGCGCGGCGTCGGATTCGTACTCTACTTCTTTTTCTTTGTCTCCCTCCTGGGGGGCAGCACCCTGCTCATCTCTCTCAAACCCTCCCAGGCGGCCCGCCGCTATACCCGCTCAGGTGAGTTCGATTTTGTCAACTGGACCTTGGATGCCTTTGGCGTCAAACTGGCGCAGGTTTCGCTGGGCGCCCCTTTTTACTTCGACGAACGCTCCCGCCACCAGATCGTGGTGGACTATTTTCATTTGATGGGCAGCATCCTTCAGGATGAGAATCGGCTCGATTTGTTCTACAGCGACCCCTCGGTCCGGGACCCCGCCGAGGCTTCTGCTGCCGTACGGGACGGACTCACTCACCTGTACACCCGTCAACGCCAGATTGGGCCGTTGGCCGAGTCCATCTTACAGGAACAGATTTCCGCCACGCTGGCGGACCTGGGCCTGACCAGCGCCGGCCAACCGATCCCGCCCGTCCTGTTTCACATGACTCCCCTGCCTTACAACCTGGTCATCTCGCCACGCGATAAGATCCAGCAGGACGCCTCCATCTCCCTCATTCCCGACCTGAGCGTGGACCAGCAGGTTGTTCTCGAAGGCAGGGTGGACCGCGGTCTGAACGTTTCCGCGCTGGTCGTTCCGGTGGGCGGAATCGGCACGTACCCGACCATGGTCGAGCGGACGACCGCCCTGGATTGGCTGTCTGATACCATTGCCCACGAGTGGACTCACAACTGGCTGACCCTGCACCTGCTCGGCCTGAACTACGATACCAGCCCCGAGCTGCGTACGATGAACGAGACGACCGCCGACATCGTTGGAGGTGAGGTGGGGAAAGCCATGCTCAAACGCTATTACCTCGAGATGTCCATCGAATACACCCCCCAGGCAATCAGCCTGCCGCGCGTACCCGCCAAAGCAGATTTCGATTTCCGGGCCGAGATGCACACCACGCGCGTCCACGTGGATGAGCTGCTCGCCGCTGGAAAGATCACGGACGCCGAAGCCTACATGGAACAGCGCCGCCAGTTCTTCTGGCAGAACGGCTACGCCATCCGTAAACTCAACCAGGCCTATTTTGCCTTCTACGGGGCTTACGCGGCTGTGCCCGGCGGCGCGGCCGGCGAAGATCCGGTCGGCCCGGCAGTGCGAGCTTTACGCGCCCAAAGCGGCTCGCTGGCCGTTTTCTTGAATAAGATTGCTGGAATGACATCGTTCGAGCAATTACAGGCCGCATTGGCAAAATAGATCTCGCCTCTCCCTGCGGAAAGGTAATAAGTCAGAAGGGAGAAGGAAGATGGCCCCTATCATGCAAAGACTCACGTCATTCCTTACTTTTTCCTTTTTTCTTTTTACTTCTTCCTTATTACTTCTTGCCTCCTGTTCATCCGCTCCTTCCGGGACGCCCGATCTGTTGGTTACACCCGCAGCCACTTCTACTCCCACCGTGATGCCTTGCACTGTGCTCCACGTCCCGGGAACACCGCAGGCCCTGGGAGCCGAATTCGGAGACCGCGGACACGTGGCCGGTCCGGCCGGCGCGCCGGTGACGATCGTGGTCTTTAGCGATTACCAGTGCCCGGCCTGCGCCTACCTGGCAGCCAGCCTGAAGAAAATCCGCACGGACCACCCCAACGACGTACGCCTGATCTACCTCAACACTCCCCTGGCGGAACGCGATAAGGATGCGCTGGCCGTCCAGGCCGCCGAGGCAGCCGACCTGCAGGGCAAATTCTGGGAGATGAACGACCTGCTTTTCGAGAAACAGGCCGAATGGTCCGCGCTTGCCCCGGGAGAGTTCGCGACCTGGGCAGCGCAGCAGGCCGCCGGTCTCGGAATGGATGCGGCCCGGTTCCAGGCCGATTTCCAGGGTGAAGTGGTGGCGGAGCGCCTCCAGCGAGCCGTCCAGTCCAGTGGGAACCCATCCATTTCGCCGCCGGTGTTGTTCGTCAACAGCACCTCGCCTTATCGCGGCCTGGCCGATTTCGCCAGCCTGGATGCCGTGGTGCGCCTGGAGGCGCTGACGGCGCGCCAGTTCAGCGCCTGCCCGCCCTGGGGCATTGACCCGCTCAGGCAGTACCTTGCCACGCTTCACACTGCCAAAGGCGACGCGGTCGTCCAGTTGTATCCCGATAAAGCCCCGCTGGCGGTGAACAATTTCGTCTTCCTGGCCCGCCAGGGATGGTATGAAGGGGTCACTTTTTATCGAGTACTTCCCAATCTCCTGGCCGCCACCGGCGACCCGAGCGAGACCGGGATGGGCAATCCCGGCTACCTGTTCGAGACCGAGATCCCCGCCGGCCTGCGCTTCGACCAGCCCGGCATGCTTGCCATGGATAACAGCGGGCCGAACACGAACGGCAGCCGTTTTTTCATCACCCTTGGTTCTACTGCGCAATGGAACGGCCAGTACACCGTTTTCGGGCGGGTCTTGAGTGGCCTGGAGGTGCTTTCTGCGCTCACGGCGCGCGACCCGCAGCCGGGAGTTTTTCTTCCGCCGGGAGATGAACTCCTCCGCGTCACCATCGAGGAACGATAGGAGTCTTTATGCAACCCACTGTCCTACCTGACCGCCGCCGTGACATCCTGTTGCTCATTTTCAGCATCGCCGGCATCCTGGGCCTGATCGGTCGGGGAGTTTATCTGGTTGTCAGCGGTATCGCCTCGTTCGAACCGGTCTCGAGCAGCACGCTGGCGTCCGGCATCCTCGGCGCGCTCAGCATGGCCTTCTGCGCAGCCTTGCTCCTGCCGATGCTGGTTTCTAGTATCCGGCGTCTGAAGGGACAGGAAATCCACCCGGCCAAGCTGCCGCCCGTGAAGCTCTGGCAGGTGGCAGGTTTGGTGGGCGCCTGGCTATTCAGTATTGTCTTTGCATCGATCATTGACGGCCTGTTCGATTACGGTTGGATAATTGCCGTGCCGTTCTTCCTGTTGGGAGTCGCCATTCCCGTCGCCGGCTTCGTCTGGATCGCGACGGGCGGCCTGCCGAGCTGTGCCTGGCGCAGACTGTGGTCGGCCTTCGGCATTGGCATGGCTGGGAGCACGCTCGCGGCCATGCTGCTGGAATACCTGCTCGTCGGGATGGGCGTGCTGGCGGCGGGGGTCCTCGCGGCCGCCAACCCCGAATGGCGCACCGTCATTGTTCAATTGAAGGACCAGATCACCAATGCCGGGGATGTACAGGCATTGCTGACCGCCCTGGCTCCTTATTTGACCAATCCACTGGTCTTCCTGTTGATCCTGGCCTTTGCCGCCGTGCTGGCGCCCTTGATCGAGGAAGCCCTCAAACCGGCTGCGGTCTGGCTGGTGGGGAAACGTCTGCGCTCCCCGGCGGAGGGCTTTGCCCTGGGCGCGTTATGTGGAGCCGGCTTTGCCCTGCTGGAAGGGATGATGGCTGCCAGCGGGGCCACGGGAATGATCGGTTTCGGCCTGGCCGCGCGCGCCGCCAGTTCGCTCATGCACATCACTGCCAGCGGATGGATGGGCTGGGGGATCGCCTCGGCCCGCTTGGAGAAACGCTATGGGCTGCTGGCCTTGACGTACCTGCTCTCAGTTACCCTGCACGGCCTGTGGAACGGTTCGGCGCTGCTGGCTGTCTATGGAGCCTTGCGGTTCACCCTGCAGAGCGCAACGCCGGATCTGCTCGGCGCGCTGTTTGTCCTGGTTGGAATAGGGTTGTTGGGGCTGATGCTGGTCTCCATATTGGTTTTTCTTCCGCTCATCAATTACCGGCTGCGCAAAATGATATAATCGCCCCGCCTCATTCTTAGACGACCCTAGACGACAAGGAACCCGCATGGACCTCTTCTCAAGACTCGTGGACTTTATCCTGAAAGTTGTGGATTTCGTCCTGCACATTGACATTTACCTGAACGACATCATCACCCGTTACGGGCCCTGGACCTACGGCCTGCTCTTCTTCGTCATCTTCATGGAGACCGGCTTCGTCGTGACGCCCTTCCTGCCCGGCGATTCGCTCATTTTTGCCGCCGCCACCTTTGCAGCCCGCGGCGCCTTGAATCCCTGGATCATGTTCCTCCTGTTAGCCATTGCAGCCGTAGCCGGAGACACGGCCAACTACTGGATCGGCCAACGCATCGGAGCGCGTGCGTACACCGGCGAGATCAAGTGGATCAAAAAAGAGTATATGGAACGCACGCACGTCTTCTTCGAAAAGCATGGCGGCAAGGCGATCTTCCTGGCCCGTTTCGTGCCCGTCATCCGCACCTTTACGCCGTTCGTGGCCGGGGTGAGCCAGATGTCCTACGGATTCTTCTTCCGCTGGAATGTCATCGGAGGCCTCACCTGGGTGGCGACGTTCACCCTGCTCGGTTACTTCTTCGGCAACATTCCCTTCGTGCAGAAGAACTTCGAACTGGTTATCATCGCCATCGTCCTGATTTCATTCATACCGGCGGTAATGGAGTGGGTGAAAGCAAGCAGAGAAAGCCGGAAGCGAAAAGCGGAAGCAGGAAACTAGCAGCAAGCAGGTCTCCTCGAATAAGGAGACCTTTCTTTTTGCCCAGGGTGTTTTAAAGTTTGTCAACGATGAATTTTCACCGCGAAGGAGCGACATCGTACCCGTAGGGTAAGTGCGCCAAGATTTGAATGCATTTTTTTGGCGTTCACTTCGGCTTTGCTCAGTGCAGGCTCCGCAGCTGCGCGGTTCGATTCTCATGGTTTGAAAACCCACATGGCGACTTTACTGCTTCTTGCATACTGCTGCGCAGCACACAGTAAATATCTGAACTTGCTTTTATCGAATTACTCACAAATGACGGGATTTTACTGCTCCTTGCATAAATGAGTCCACTGCAAAAAGGTCTTTAAACACAACCCCCACAAAACGGGGGCAGGCGGACACAACGTACACAAAGGTTTGAAGATGAAGGCTTTTCCTTCGTGTCCCTACGTGGCCTTTGTGTTTAGGTGGTTTTTGCAGTGCAGTCATAAATCTCTGAACTGAAGCGGCCAAAACGTAAGGAAAAACGATTGTTTGGGTTCAAATATTTACGCAGTACCCTGTAATCCTGTATAATATCCTGGTCCGTACGAGGGGACACCATACCCACGCCGGAAAACGAGTGGATTACTTCGCAAAGGCGGGGGAAGGGACCCCGTACAGCCAGGAATGTGTCAGCCTGCTGGCGCGTACTGGGTGCATCGAGGCGATCAAGCGCGGGCGTATTTGGTACACGACACGCCGGGCATTGGATGATCATCGTGAGTCGAAAAGTAAAAAAACGATTTCAGGAGGTGGCCTATGAAGTCCGCATTTTCCAAGTTCTCTATTGGCACACCGGATCAAATCGGGAGTCTATGGCAACTACGCGAACGCCTCCTAAATCGGTTGGCCATTTTCGTTATCGTGATAGGAACAGTGCTGTATGCAACCTCCTTGGAACCAGCTTTTGAGAGAGGGCTGTATTCCGCCATCGTAATATATTCTGTTATTTATGTCTGGCTGATTTTGGTTTCGTTTGTACGTCGCTTACCCTATTGGATACGCACCGGCAGTTGGTTAATTCTATTGTACGTCTTAGGGGTCATCAATCTAAACACGAGTGGTTTCAACGTTGACGCCGGTCTGTTCTTCCTGACCCTTATTGCAATGGCCGCTCTACTCATTGACTTACGAGGTGGGCTGGCTGTCCTCGTGTTGAGTAGTATCACCATAGCCGTCATGGGCTTTTTCACAGTGACTGGGAGAGTCCCATTGAGTTTGGGGCTGCCTCAAGCGAACCCCATGCTTTGGATCATTGGCGGGATTATTTTCCTGCTCATGGGTTTACTCCTGACCGTCTCTCTGACAGCATTCTTGCGTGGCCTGGAAGCGAACTTGATAAAAGCCAAAAAGCTGGCTGAAGAACTAGGACGAGCAAATGATGCACTACGGGATAGCGAAGAACACTACCGTACCCTGGTAGAAATCTCTCCGGATTTGGTTGCGCTCATTGGTTTGGACGGGAATATCAACTATGTCAACCAAGTCGGATTAGCGTTATTTGGATACAAGGCTATGGAAGAGGTGATCGGTAAAAATATTTTAGCCTTCATCGCCTCTCAGGATCAACCTCGCATGGCAGAAGGATTTCAGAGAACACTGGACACGGGCGGGGTGAAAGATGTCGGTTGCATTGTACTTAAGAAAGACGGCACGCCTTGTTTTGCCGAATTTAGTTCATCACTAATAGTGGATACGAATGGGAGGCCACAAGCCATTATCGAGGTTGCTAAGGATATCAGCGCGCGTAAACAGGCGGAACGGTTGCTGCTAGAGGCAAAGGATGATTTAGAGCGCAGGGTAGTAGAAAGGGCGGCTGAACTGCAAAGAGCCAGCCAACAACTGAGGGAATTGGTCGCTCACAGCCCGGCAGTGATCTACAGCTCACGGTCTTTGGAAAACTTTGGTGCCACCTTTGTGACCGAGAATGTCAAAACACTATTGGGCTACGAAGCGCACCAGTTCATCGAGGAGGCGGACTTTTGGAGCAGTCACCTTCACCCGCAAGATGCACAGCGAGTTTCCACTGAAATAAAACGCGTAAGCGTGCAAAGAAGTGTCACTTGTGAATATCGCTTTTTGCATAAGGATGGGGATTATCGCTGGATACGTGACGAGATGAAACAGGTGAGGGCTGCAAACGGCAGTCCAGTGGAATTGGTCGGCTCCTGGGTTGATATCACTGAGCTTAAACTGGCAGGAGATGCACGGCGTGAGAGCGAGGAGTCGATACGGGTGGTCTTTGAGGCTACCAGCGCCTCGGCGCTCTTAATTGATGCGGTCGGGACCATTCTCGCCATCAATAAAACGGCAGCCAAAAGATTTGGCAAAACCGTGAACGAGATCAAAGGTGGCTGCCTTTATGATATTTTTCCTTCTCGCGTCGGCCGGATAAAAAGAGCGCTGGTTGATGAAGCGATTCGGTCGGGTAAGGTTATTCGCCAGGAAGATAATATTCATGGGCGTTTATTCGAGAACATCATTTATCCTATCTTTGATGAGCAGCGTAGGGTGACCAGGTGTGTTCTTTTTGCCATTGATATTACCGAACACAGACGGGCGGAACAAACCCTGCATGAAAGCGAGGAAAAGTATCGAAGTTTGGTCGAGCGGGCCTACGATGGAATCACCATCCTCCAGGATGGCATTATCAAATTCGCTAATCCACGATTGGCAGCGCTTCGAGGTGAGCCATTGAATAAAATTATTGGCTCCCGATTTGAAAAATATGTCCATCCCGACGAACGACAAAAAGTATTGGAATACTACACGCGGCGTATGGCTGGTGAAGAAATCCCCACCAGCTACGAGACAACGCTGGTTCGCAAAGATAAAAGTAAAGTTTATGTTGAATTATCCACAGGCATCATCGAATACGGTGGTAGACCAGCTGACTTTGTGGTTGTGCACGATGTCACCGAACGTAGACAGGTGGAAGAGGCGCTGCGTGCAAGTGAAGAGCGTTATCATACACTGACCGAAGCGGCTCATGATTTAATATTTGTAATTAACAGAGACGATCGCGTCGAATATATGAATACTTCGGCTGCCCGTTTTATTGGTAAGCGGCCCGAGGAAACCGTTGGGAAACTACGTCCCAAGCTATTATCAGGACAATCCTCTGAGCGACAAAAACACTATTTGCAGAGGGTGTTTGAAGAGGGCGAATCAATTCAAACCGACGGGATAAGCGTGTTTCGAGGCCATGAAGTGTGGTTGAGTACCTGGTTGATACCGCTCAAGACTTCAAACGGTGTAGTGTATTCGGTTTTGGGGGTCTCGCGCGATATCAGCGAACGAAAATTAATGGAACAATCATTACGGCAGGCGAAGGAATTACTTGAAAAGCGTGTGGCGGAACGTACGGCTGAACTCATTGCCAGCCATGAACGAACGCGTGATCTTGCGCGCCAGGTAATATCTGCTCAGGAAGAAGAGCGCCGGCGTGTCTCGCGCGAGCTGCATGATGAAGCCGGGCAGGAAATGATTGCACTTAAGCTCAACTTGGATGAGATTCGAATGGATTTGCCAGATGGGCTTTCTCCCATCCGCGCGCGTTTATCCAAAGCCATTGACGATACAAATCAAGCCATGGAACATATTCGAGACCTGGCCTACAGCCTGCATCCGCCCGTGCTGGACGTTGGGGGAATTAACCTGGGTCTGGAAGATTTTTGCCGGGAGTTCTCCAATCGGTTTCAATTGAGCGTGGATTACCGCGGCATGGATCTGCCGAACGTCCCCGATGATATCAGCATTACTCTCTACCGGGTGTTACAGGAGATGGTTACTAACGTAGTGAGACATGCCCATGCTAAACGAATATGGGTCGCCTTGCGCTATGAAAATGAGACCATCCTCTTATCGGTGAAGGATAATGGCCAGGGATTTAAACAGGAATCCACCAAGCGGGGAATCGGCTTGACAACCATGGAGGAACGGCTGCGCTTGCTGGGCGGACGATTCGAGCTCAAATCTCGAGTTGGAAACGGCACCCGGGTGACAGCCTATGTACCGTGGCAAAGAGGCCAGGAGCCATTGTAGGTTCGATCAACCAGGACTGAGATAGACACGATTGTAGGCATTTGTACTGGTATTCACAAAATAGGTGTAAAAGACTTTAGAATAACTACACGTACTCTTAAAATCTACTGCTTCTTGTATAAATTTCTGAACTTGCTTTTATCGAATTACTCACAAATGACGGAATTTTGGTTCAGATATTTACGCAGTACTCTGTAGGTTGCCCTTTTGAAAGGGGGCATTTCCAATGCCGTCTCAAATCCGAGTGGCTATTCTCGACGATCATCAGAGCATCGTAGACGGTTATACCTACCGCCTGAACACGGCGCCCGAAATTCAAGTGGTATGCTCGGCGTACTATGGGGAGCATCTTGAACCGATGCTGGCCGATCACGTCGTTGATGTATTATTGTTGGATCTCCACGTACCTACCTCACCGGAAAACCATAATCCTTTCCCTTTCCTGCATATAATCCCCAGACTGCTCCAGAAATATCCTGATTTGAATTTGCTGGTCATTTCGATGCTTAACCAGCGTACCTTGATCGAAGCGCTGGTTGAGGCCGGCGTCAACGGCTATATCTTCAAGGGGGATCAAACTTCCATCCAGCAATTGGCGAAGATCGTGTCCATAGTAGCGAACGGCGGAGTCTATTTCAGCCAGGACGCTAAAATGAAAATACGGAGAAAAACACATCACCGTAAAGACGTGACTCTGACTGCCCGCCAGTTGGAGGTTTTGTCGCTTTGTGCGGCTTATCCCAATAGTTCGACAGAAGAATTAGCCGGGCGACTTGGCATCGCGAGTTCGACGATTCGCAATCTGCTCTCCAGGGCCTATCTCCGTCTGGAGGTGCGCACTCGAGCCGCCGCCATCGCTGAGCTGCTTCGTTTGGGACTGATTGCGGCACCCGCTAAAGTGCGAAAAGCAAAACGTTCGAATAGTTAAGGGCTTTCGCTCGAGGGCGCTTACCTTTAATTTTATCATTCCGTCCAGGGGGACAATTAATACAAATGCCTATTATCTTATAGACATCTGCCCACATACGACTCGATATAAATACTATATAGTGTTATGTACTAATCACAATGTAACTATTTGTGATCAGTGGCCGTTTGTGATACTTACCATCATTGGGTTATATTGTGGCTTCGATAAAGGCAAACTCATCGTGAGGTGAGGGCGCAAAGCCTGGGGTCTCAAAAGGGGAGATGGCCCGGCTACCGAAAAGCCTCGTTCAACATCATAGGATGTTGAGAGAGGTTTTTTTATCGATGATGAAAAATCATGATTGCTTTTGGAGTATCGAGACCATTATCCCTGGCCAGACTCTGGGCAGTGGATGAAGGGTTAAGGCGCTACGCCGGTCTGTAAACCATGCGTAGCGCCTTTTTTGACAGGACAACCGACCGCTCTCTGCACAGCGACCGTGGCAGGGTTCGTGCAAAGGGCAGCAGCGCAAGTTTTATGGCATCTAGGCAGGATCGTTCATCTTATCCAGCGGAGGAGGTGGTATTGGGAACAATGGGCCCTAAGAGGCGCGACAGGAATTTTATATATGGAGTATGGGGTACTCTGTTTGCGCTTGTGCTTGCCGTAGGTGTGGTTGGCGGGGCGCGCGCGGCTTCGCCGGCCATTCTTCTACCCGACCCCCTCTCCCTGGGCTTGAAACCAGGCGAGGCAGGAAAAGTCGCCTTGCGGGTACAAGGTGTGGAAAACCTGTATGGCCTGGAGGTGCACCTGTCGTTCGATCCCGCGCTGGTCGAAGTGGTCGATGCCGACCCGGCCAAGCCGGGCGTGCAGATTGGCGGCGGAGATTTCCTGCCCAATGGCTTCGTGGCGGTGAACAACGCCGATAATGCCACCGGCAGGATCGACTACGCCGTGACCCTGCTCAACCCGGCCGAGCCGGTGAGCGGGGAGGGTGTACTGGCCGCAATCACTTTCGAAGGCAAGGCGAACGGCTCCAGCCCGCTCAAGATAGACAAGGCGATCCTGGCCTCGCGCGAAGCCAGCGAGATCCCATCCCAAACCCAGGATGGCGTCGTGGGTGTCTCGGCTGGCGGTAAAGCGCCACCGGCAGGCGGCGCGCAGAACCAAACGCCCGCCGCGGCTGCGTCGAGCCCCACCCTGATCGTCATCGCCGCGCTGGCGGTGCTGGTATTCCTGGCCGCCATTGCCATGTTGGTAATGGTGTTGCGGCGCAAACGCAGTTAATCGTCAGCCAAAACCTGGCTGGCTTAACGCATTTTCTATTCAACCTATATTCGAGAAGAGAGGATAAAGAAATGAAAACAAAATCGATCATCTTTAACCTGGTGCTGGCGTTAGCCCTGGCCATGGCTTTGGGCCTGACAATGCCGATGCAAAGAGCCAGTGCCGCAGACACAACTGTCCTTGTGAACAACTTGCAGCCCACCTGGACCGCGCCCGGTGGAGGAGGAGTCTGGTCCGCCTACTACGCACCTGATTCAGACTCCAGCGCCGGTGTATCCCCGGGATCGACGGCCGTCTTCGACGGGCGTGAGGCTGGCATCATCAAGGCTGGTATCACTGTGTCCACGGATGGGCACTACTGGGACGAAGGCCTCTTAGCCTTTAAAGTACCGAATGTGGACGTCTCCACTTTCGCTGGGCAGGCGCTCAGGTATGACGTCGAGAACCAGACGGGTCCAAATCCAGTGTGGGTACGGATCAGGCTGGATAGTGGCGCTCAATACCAGTTCGTCCCCACCACCAATCCTGCGAGCTGGCACACGGTTGACGCGGCTGCTGGCGCATGGTACCTGATGGATAAGGGCAACGCCACCGGGGGCCCAAAGACGCTCGCGGAGGTTGCTGCAGACAATCCCGGAAAGACGGTAGACCGCGTCTACCTGACGTTGGGCATGGGTGACTCATACAATGTAAGCCCCGGCGTGGGCACCGTGGGGTGGGTCGACAAGGTCATCATCGGTACAGTGACCTATGATTTTGTGGTCAGCTCATTGGGTCTAACAACAGACAAAACGGTATTTTGCGGTAGCGATGTCGCCACGGTCAGTATAAATCTCTCGAATGTTGTTGATCTATACGGATATCAGTTCCAGGTAGCCTACGGCAAAGACAATGTCAGCGCAAGTGGTGCGTTCGATAACTCGTTCTTTGACACTAACCCTGGCCCTGGCCCTGATCCTGCCACCTTCATCCCCTGGAATGCAGATTGTACCACTACACCGGGAGTCTGCAAGTTCTCTGTGAGTAAGGTTGAACCACAGGATCCAGTAAGTGGTTCTGGAACAGTTGCCAAAATCACGTTTACCGGAATTGCTCCCGGCGAATTTACCGTCACGGTGAGTGAGGATATCCTGGCCAATCGCGATGGAGGTGCCATATCCCATACAACCCCTGCGGCTCTAAACTTGACCGTGTGTGGCTTAGCCACCGTTAGCGGTGTGGTCAAGCTTCAGGGTCGCGCCACTCCGATCGACACTGGTACAGTTACCTTCACAAATGACACCACATTCCCGGTTCCGGTCGTAGCCACCTTTGACGCTGGGTCTGGAATTTATTCGGCGATCGTCAAGTATTTGCCGGGAGGCACCAATTACAAGATTGATGCTGCCCACGGGCTCTATTTGGGAAACCAGATAGCGGCGCAGCTTGTAACTGACGACGTTGCCCTTGAAGACACCAAACTTAAGGGTGGCGATGCCAACAACGACGGAACCATCGAGATTGGTGATCTGACCTGTATCGGTGGTGATTTTGGCGGTGCGCCGGATGTGTGCGGCACCACAGGCAGCAGTGATATCAACCTCGATGGTGTGGTGAACATCCTCGACCTGGTTCTGCCAGGCGGTAACTACGGCCTTAACACACCACAAGGCTGGTAAACTTAGTAATGATCTGGGCAGGCAGCTTTCTAAAGCTGCCTGCCCGGAAATGTAAGAAATGGAACATCGCAGTTTCATCTCAGAATGGGTCAAACGCCCTTTCCAGGTGATCATTTTTTTGGCGTTACTGTTGGGGTTGGCGCAGCCAGCATACTCGCAAGGAAATGATGCGATCGTGCGCATGGATACGTCAACCTTCGAGGTGGGTCTGGGACAGGTGGAGACGCTGGTGATCGTGCTGGAGAATGCCCAGGATGTATATGGGATTGATCTGCGCGCCAAATTCGATCCGGCTTATGTGGAAGTTGTGGATGTCGACCTGGCCAAGACAGGGTTACAGATGACCCCGGGTGACTTCCCCCAGCCCGATTTCCTGGTGCGCAATGCGGCCGATAACCAGGCTGGTACGCTGCAATACGTGGTGACCGAGGTCAACCCGACCTTGCCGGTCAATGGTAAAGGGACCGTGCTGTCGATCCAGGTGCGTGGAATAAAGATGGGGCAGAGCGCCTTTATCATCGAATCTGTGGATATCGCCGACCGCCAGGGCAAGACGCTGCCTGTGATCGGCGAAACTGGCGCCATTGCGGTGGTGACGCCCAAGCCGCCCACACCCACGCTCACCAGCGCGGCGACGCCCGCCACCCCCGAGCCGGAGGCTACCAGGAATCCTGAACCGGTGAATACTCCTGAACTTATGCCACCCACACCCACTCCAATACCTGTCCCGGGTGGCCTGATGAACCCTAAGACGTTGACCTGGGTGGCAGTTATCGGGATTTCTGGCGCGGCAGTGATCTTTGGCGCAGCTTACTGGCTGTCGGTACGCCGTCCTCCAGGCTAAAGGATGTCTACGGAATTGAAAACACACTCTTATTCTCATTGCAAGATTTGCCTTACTCCGCCCAGGGGAGAGCGAGGGCGCGCTCGCCAACTTTACGTGACCGTTCTGTCTGGTATTGTGCGGTGTCTCGCCCTACTCATGCTCCTTTTCAGTGGGGCGCGCGTGCAGCCAGCACTGGCGGACACGGCGACCACCGTGACCGTTTCCCCCTCTCCGGCGACGATCAATCCCGGTGAGACGGTGATTGTAGCCATGTATGTCAATAACGTGACGGACCTGTATGGGGTGGATATACGCCTTTCCTTTGACCCCGCCAAGTTGGAGGTTGTGGATGCCGATCCGCTGCATAGCGGGATCCAGGTGACGGATGGCGATTTCCTGACCGATACGTTTGCGGTCTACCGGGAAGCCGATAACACCGCCGGCACGATTAAATACGTGGCCACTCAGGTGAACCCGACGCCAGAACGGTCTGGCAGCGGAGTATTATTCTATGTCAGTCTGCGGGGAAAATCTGCTGGTACTACCACACTCCACTTTACACAGGTTGATCTGGCAACCCGCCAAGGGCAGATCATTGATGCCACATCCCAAGATGGTACAGTCATCCTCACCGGCGCGCCGGTTATCACGGGACAGAATTCTGTTTCGACCAATGAAGATACAGCCAGGACCATTACGCTGGCCGATCTGATTGTCACCGATGTATATAATACCTATCCAACCGGATACACGCTGACGGTTCTGGCTGGCACGAACTACACCTTCACCGGCAGCACAATCATGCCTGCCAGCAACTTCAACGGCACGCTGACCGTCCCGGTCAAGGTAAATGATGGAACGGCGGACAGCAACGTCTTCAATCTGACTGTCACGGTGACTGCGGTCAACGATGCGCCGGTCGCTAATCCTGACACGTACAACACGCATACGGGCACCTTGCTCAATGGCTCCACGGTGCTGGCGAATGACACCGATGCCGATGCTGGTGATCATCTGACGGCCATTTTGGTCAACGGCCCGGCCCGTTCGTCCGCGTTTACTTTCAACGCAGATGGCACGTTCGCGTACACCCCGTTAGCTGGTTACTCCGGCACGGACACCTTCACCTACAAAGCCAATGATGGCACAGCGGACAGCAATATTGCCACGGTCAGCATTACTATCACTGCAGTGGAACCCCCCTCGTTCACCATATTCCTGCCTCTCGTTACTAACACTGCAGTAGCACCCCCCTCGTTCACCGTATTCCTGCCGCTCATCCTACGCTAACCTCCCAGCTTTAAACCCGTATTCAACACCGTCATCCAAGGTAGACATGCCAGGCAATTCAGAATTGCCTGGCATGTCTATTATTAAGTTTGGAGCGTGGAGAGATAGTCAGGATAAGGATAAGAGCGCAAGCAACTAGCTGGGCTAAATAGTGGTTAACAAGTCTGTAAAGCACAAGCCCGAATACACGTCGTATACTGTAGTCCGAAGAAAAAATCCGATAATAGCAAATCCGGTGAAAGCTGGAGACGCAAAGCCAACGGGTCTACCGTCACGAAAGTGACCATGATTGCCAGGCCGCCGAAGATGAGGAAAAACAAACACCCTCACAAAAACAAACCAATCGCGCGATTCGCGTTCCCACCATCTCGGGTGCCCTTATCGGGGAGAGATTTCCATGGCACCAAAATTATTTTCCAGAATCACCATCTTTACTCTCATCCTGTGGCTGTGCTTTGCGGTAATTCCCGCTCCGGTACTAACCGCTTCGCCTGCGCCGGCGACGATCAATCCCGGTGAGACGTTGATTGTAGCCGTGGGTGTCAACAATGTGTCCAACCTGTATGGGGTGGATATACGCCTTTCCTTTGACCCCGCCAAATTGGAGGTAGTGGATGCCGATCCGCTGCGTAGTGGGATCCAGGTGACGGATGGCAATTTCCTGACCGATACGTTTGCGGTCTACCGGGAAGCCGATAACACCGCCGGCACGATTAAATACGTGGTCACCCAGGTGAACCCGACGCCAGAACGGTCTGGCAGCGGAGTATTATTCTATGTCAGTCTGCGGGGAAAATCTGCTGGTACTACCACACTGCACTTTACACAGGTTGATCTGGCAACCCGCGATGGGCAGAGCATTGATGCCACATCCCAAGATGGTACAGTCATCCTCACCGGCCCGCCGGTCTGCCAGGCAGTGACCCTCACCACCGACGAAGATACAACCGGCGAGGCTTCACCCTCCTGCCCCGATGAGGATACTGGCGATACGCTAACCTATAGCATCGTTGCCCAACCCGGTCATGGCTCTGCCTCCGTCGTGGCTGGCAACCTGAGCTATACCCCCGCCGCAAACTATAATGGCGCGGATTCCTTCACCTACAAGGCCAACGATAGTCATATTGACAGTAACACCACCACCGTAAATGTCACCATAAATCCAGTCATCAATGCGCCTATCATCACCTCCAACGGGGGCGGGGCCACTGCCAGCGTGTCGGCGGCTGAAAACAGCACGGCCGTCACCACCGTCACCTGTCAACAATGCGCCTATCATCACCGAAGGCGCTTCCACTAACGTCAGCATGTCCTCAACCACGCCCTTCAGCCTGACCCTGCATGCGACGGATGTGGATGGCGATACCATCACCTGGAGCATTAGTATCCTGGCTGGTCATGGCACGGCTACAGCGAGCGGCACGGGTACATCCAAGGCCATCAGTTACACCCCCGCCCTTCACAACATTGGCTCTGATAGCTTTGTTGTTCAGGTCTCTGATGGCCATGGAGGCACCGACACGATCACAGTGAATGTTACGATCAGCGCAGTGGAACCCACCTCGTTCAACCTATTCCTGCCGTTGATCCTACGCTAACGTACCAGCTATAAACCCGTATTCAACACCGTCATCCAAGGTAGACATGCCAGGCAATTCAAAATCGCCTGGCATGTTTATTATTACTGTGTGCTGCGCAAAGATGTGAACCTAAATTGCTGTAATTATCTGTATTTTGATTGTTCAAAGTTCACGTATTTATGCAAGAAGCAGTAGGGTTGGAGCTTGGAGAGAAAGTCAGGATAAGGATAAGAGCGCAAGCAACTAGCTGGGCTAAATAGTGGTTAACAATTCTGTAAAGCACAAGCCCGAATACACGTCGTATACTGGTGTCAGAAGAAAACGTCCGATAATAGCAAATCCGGTGAAAGCTGGAGACGCAAAGCCAACGGGTCTACCGTCACGAAAGTGACCATGATTGCCAGGCCGCCGAAGATCATCAAGATGTGAACACGCTTTATCACACGGCGAGCCTGGAGAATTCTCAGGCTCGCCGCTTTTATTCAAGAGGTCCAAATCCACTTATCGTTCGATAAGGGCAAACCCGGTGAAAGCCGGGGACGCAAAGCCAATGGGTCTACCGTCACGAAAGTGACCATGATTGCCAGGCCGCCGAAAACGACATGAAAATAAAAAATTATCACCAACAAAATCATGCCAACAGCCTCCGCGCTGACTCGGGTGCCCTTATCAGGGAGAGATTTCCATGGCGCCCAAATATATTTCCAGAATCACCCTCTTTACTCTAATTCTGTGGCTGTGCTTTGCGGCAATTCCCGCTCCGGTACTAGCCGCCTCGCCGGCTGACTTTGGTCTCACATCACCTACCTCAGGGACAATTACCCAACAACTAAATCATAAAGCTGGTTCTGTTTCCGAAAATCAAAATCAGGAACAATCGGAAATTAAGCAGCACGTCTTTAAGTTCTATCTGGACCCTGCCCTTGTTCCGAACATGGATTTTGCAAAGGCAACCCTGCCCAAATATGTCGAGGATATGAATACCATCCTGGCAAAAAACACAAACCGCCGGCTTGTATTCAACCCTGAGACTGACATCCTCCTCATCAATACCCAGCCGCACTCCAACCAGGCGGCGCCTCCCTTGCCGGTCGAAAACTTTGAGATTTGGGCGTATGCCATACATACTAACTATAGTATCTCCTATGGTGGGTATGCTGGTATTGACGGGAGTGGTGCGGGCGTTCTTGCAGGACTGAAATGGACCAGGCTCTATGACCCTGACGAGATAACCCCCGCTGAATTAACGGATTACTGGACACAGATCAACAACATGCTTCACGAATTAGCGCACGTGTTCGGGGCCGGCATTGGCGAATACTATAAACTTTCCAGCATCCAGGATGCAACGGACGTTTCTCCCTTCCTCGATATAAACGTCCTTGATCCCAATGATTCGTTCTGGAGCGACAAGCCGGACTTCATGGCAGATCCACTCCTGCGAAATGCAGTTCAAACAGGAGGCCTCGAATGGCTTTGCCCTCAGGGCACCTGTCGGTCGAGCCGGGAAGCTCTGCTTACCTTTGTCAAATATTCCGATTTGACAGCAACACTCATCAGTGGCAATTACCGTAATACAGCCCCAATGATTGACCTTCAACATATCACCGTGAGCGTTGTGACTGACAGCGGCGCGCCCTTGAGCGACGCAAATATCAAAATTTGGAGCGTGGTTGGGGGTGCTCCCTATCAAGCCCAGTTGATGGTGGATGCTTTTACAGACTCAAACGGGCAGGCCTCTTTTGCCTGGCCGGAGGGTTCCATCAACCCGCATAACAATTATGATTTCCTGCGTCTCATCAAAGTGTATAAGGATGGATATATTGCTTCTGCCAAATATATTTCCATCTTTGATGCGGATATTGTGAAGTTAGTCGGTGGAAGTAACTTGTTCAATATATTGATCCCCCTAAATACAGCGGGCGCGCCACCCATCCTTACCTCCATTGTTCGCGCCAGCGCCAACCCTACCAGCGCAACCAGCGTGGACTTCACTGTCACGTTCTCCGAATCTGTGACGGGTGTGGATGCAGCTGATTTCACTCTGACGACAACCGACGTCTCAGACGCGACCGTGAGCGGGGTCAGCGGCTCGGGCGCTACCTACACTGTGAGCGTGACCACCGGCAGCAGCAGCACGCTCCGCCTGGATGTAGTGGATGACGATACCATTGTGGACTTGGCGCTCAATCCCCTCGGTGGAGCGGGCGCAGGCAATGGAAGTTACACCAGCGGTGAAACGTATGACGTGCGTTTCTACCGGATCTACCTCCCGCTGGTCTTCAAGTACTGACACCACCCGGCTTCAATCAAGCCGCCCAACAACTCTCTCAAGCAGGCGGCGGCTGCTCCGCCTCAAGGTATGTTGGCTTCGCCAGCAATGTTCTGAGTAAGCCAGGGCGCCTGGCCTGCTCCGCCGCCGCCGTTTAGCTCGGGTGTTACACCGGTACCCTTACGCCATCTTCCGTATTCTTACTTCGATTTCCTTCTCCCCCTTCAACAACCCCACCAATTTCGAAACATCCGTATCCCCATAATGATACGGATACAAGATGCGCGGCCGGAAGGTTTTGGCAGCCTCGGCCACCATCTCCGGTGTCATCGTGTAGGGCAGGTTCATGGGCAGGAAGGCGATGACAATATCCTGCAATACCTTCATTTCCGGGATGTTCTCGGTATCCCCGGCAACGTAAAGGCGCGTATCGCCAAAGGCCAGGATATAGCCGTTCCCGGCGCCTTTCGGGTGGAAGGGCTGTCCGTCCTCGCGCTTGTGGACGATGTTGTATGCCGGGACCGCCTCGATGCGCAGCCCAGCCACTGTCTGCGCGTCGCCATTGCGCATTACGAGTCCGCCTGTGATCTGCTGCGCGCAGGCTTCGGTCAGCACCAGCGCCGTCGCCGGGGTGCGAATGCTGGACAGCGCCTGCGGGTCGAGGTGGTCGAAGTGTTCGTGGGTGACAAGTACGAGGTCCGCTTTGGGGAGCGAGGTGTAGTCCGCCACCTTGCCGAACGGGTCCACGTAGATAGTCATCCCTTTGAAGACCATCAGCAGGCTGCCGTGTCCCAGAAACGTGATGGACAGGTCTCCAGCAGAGGTGGGGAGATTGTCCGTCTCAAATTGGTTTATTGAGTTCATTTTCTTCCTTCCTTTCTATTTGTCTACATGCTTGCCGTCGCAGAAAGGTTTATTCGCAGACTTTCTGCAGCGGCACAGGGTGACGCGGTTGCGGATTTCGTAGACGTAGCCGTCGGCGGCTTCGACCGGGATCCCGCCGCGCACCCAGATTGGACCCTGTACATTGACGACCGGGTCAATCACCAGCCCGATGGATGGTTGGAATGCGGGTTCGATGGCATTCCCGGCTTTATCGTGCAGCACCAGCCGTCCGGCGGGGCAGTCGCCTGTTTCCTGGAGGGCGATTTTCTTCGCTGCGGGGTTATTCGAGGCGCGCGTGTTATCCCAGGCGCCGCCGGCACGGTCGCAGAAACGGGCTAAAGCGCACAGGGCCACCACATCGGTCAGTTCCAGTTCCGGGCCGATTGTCTTCGGCTCGATTTGTTCGATAAAAGGTTTCCGGCTGGCCGTCTCGGTTCCGTCGAAGAAGATTTCGCAGTGCGTCCCGTCGCAGAATGGTTTGGTCTTGGAGTGTCCGCACCGGCACAGGTCGTACTCCTCTTTAATCGGGTATTGCTTGCCCGCATGCCATCCGGTGGATAATCCCTCGGCGTCCGGGACAAGGATTTGGTCTGCCAACGGGATGCCGCCGGAGACGGTGTAGGGGCCATCTTCGTTAACTTTGATTTTTATGTTGTCGTTTTTGGTCGCCATCTTTTACTCTCTTTATCGGCAAGGTAATCAGACACCCTTCGTCCGGATGGTTCAATCTCCGAACTTGCGCTAGAACCAGGTATTGACCAATTGGGTCAGGCCAGAATCGGCAGGCGGGTCGGATGGGTATCTTGCGTCGGCAGAATTTTCATACTGAATCCCTGGGAGCGGAAAGTATAATCTGTCCTATAATAAACTTGAACGGGCGTTTATGGAAGGTCGCCAATTGGATACCTGCGGAGATTCGGGAAGCCTTTGAAAGGAAAAGCGTAAATGTTCTCCAAGTTGAAAGACCTTTTGATCGGCCCGGCGCTCCCCACCCAAACCCTCGGCCACAAACAATTGAACAAATTGCGTGCTCTGGCGGCCTTCTCGCCGGATGCCCTGGCCTCGATTGCCTATGCCAACCAGGAAATCTACCTGGGGCTGGTCGTGGCAGGAAGCCTCGGCCTCTCTTACGCCTGGCCGATTGGACTGGGGATTACCAGCCTGCTCGTGATCGTGGCTCTATCATATTTCCAAACCATCCACGGCTATCCCTCCGGCGGTGGCTCCTACATTGTCGCCCGTACGAATCTTGGCACCCTGCCCGGACTTTTGGCCGCGGCAGCCCTGCTGGTGGACTATCTCCTGAACGCGGCCGTCAGCCTGACGGCGGGAGTTGCCGCCCTGGCTTCGGCCTTTCCGGACCTGTGGCCGCACCGCGTCGCCATTGCGTTAGTCCTGCTCCTGGTCATCACTCTCGTCAATCTGCGCGGCCTGCAGGAGGCCGGCACCTTTATGGCCGTTCCGGTCTATCTATTCCTGGCGGCGTATTTGTCCATGTTGGTGTACGGCATTGTTCGTCTTGTCATTGAAGGGCCGACTCCGCTGGCGACGGTCGCGCCTCCGGCTCTTCAGCCGGTGACGTTGTTCTTGATATTACACACATTCTCCACCGGAAGCACCGCCTTGACCGGTGTGGAAGCCATCAGCAACGGCGTCCCGGCCTTCCAGCCGCCCCAGGCGAAAAACGCCGGCCGGACACTGATGATTATGGCGATTTTGATGGGTTTGCTATTTGCCGGGAGCATCGGCCTGACACAGTTCCTGGGCGTGGTGGCCAATCCGCAGGAGACAATTCTGTCCGCTCTGGCGCGGCGATTGTTCGATAACGGGGCGCTTTATTACGTTATCCAGTTCGCCACGCTGGGTATTTTGACCGTGGCTGCCAACACCAGCTTTGCCGGATTTCCACGACTGGCTGCCATCCTGGCGCGTGACGGTTTCCTGCCGCGCCAGTTCAGCAGTCTCGGCGACCGGCTGGCGTTCACCAACGGCATTTTACTTTTGGGATTTTTTACAGCGGCGCTGATAGTGCTTTTTAATGGGGATACACATTTACTGATCCCACTTTTCGCTATCGGTGCGTTCCTGGCCTTCACCCTTTCGCAGGCTGGGATGGTGGTGCACTGGTGGAAGGAACGCGGCCGGCATTGGGGTTTGAAATCATTCATCAACGGTATCGGCGCGCTGGTCACGTTGACCACGCTGGTGGTAGTCATTTACAGTAAATTTGTCGAAGGGGCCTGGATCACTGTCCTGCTCATTCCACTCATCGTGCTGGGATACCGGAAAATTTTTACGCACTATCAACAGGTCCGGAAAGAACTCTCGTTGCGCGGCCTGCCGCCCTCGCTGAAGCCGATTGAGTCAACGCGCGTCGTCATCCCGATTTCGGGTGTCCACCGGGGCATGGTCGGTGCGGTAAACTTTGCGAGATCTATTTCCGAAAATATCACAGCAGTCTACGTGGAACTGGAGCCGGGGGCTGGAGAGAAAACGCGTGCGGAATGGGAAGCCTGGTGGCCAGACGTACCCATGGTGGTTGTCCCTTCGCCATATCGTTCGATTGTCGCTCCGCTGCTGCAATTCCTGGATGAAACCGACATGCAGCACAACGACGGCCAATTGGCCACGGTCGTTCTGCCAGATTTCATTCCCAGTCGCTGGTGGGAGGCGCTTCTACACAACCAGACCGCGTGGTTGATCAAGGCCGCTCTGCTTTACCATCGCCGCCAACATGGATTGGAACGAGTCATTATTGATGTTCCGTTCCATCTTCGGCTATAATTACAGAGTACTGCGTAAATATTTGAACCAAAATCCCGTAATCTACAGAGTACTGCGGAAATATCTGAACCAAAATCCCGTCATTTGTGAGTAATTTGATAAAAGCAAGTTCAGAGATTTATGCAAGAAGCTGTATTTATCCCATGTCAAAGGAGGCATGTCAATGAAAAGACGATTAGCCATAATTTCGACAATTCTGTCGGTATCTGTTTTATGCGCCTGTAACTTGCCAGAAAGGGGAAATCCAACCGGGTCACCTGCTGACGCCGGCAGCACCAAAGTTACCTCGACTTTGGCGGCGTTGACCCAATCCGTGCAGCCGACGCCGCTGGCTTCACTCACGCTATCCGCATCGGCGACAGTCTCGCAGCCCACGTTTACGCCGTCCCCAACGCTGACGCTGACCCCTGCACTTTCGCCAACCCTTACAAATACTCCCATCCCGAAACCCGGTACGATAGCGGGGGGAATCCATGGATATCCCTATGGAGCTATTCCGAGGTTGGCCATCGTGGTTTCTGAACAAGAACCGCCTTATAATTATGCCTATGTGGTTACGACTGCTGGTTCTACCTATTTTTCCATTGGCGGCGAGTATGTCATCCCCGGCCAATGGAGAGTGGTAGCCTATGACCCGTCCGGCCACGCCGGAGGATGTACCGCGACCGTGACCGTAATTTCTGAGCAAACTGTCACCTGTGACATTACAGACTGGGGCGGCTCTTATCCCGCTAAACCATCCGGGGTTCCGGATCCTTAGTTTTCTCTCTGTGAACACCAACCCAGGTATATTGTGGTAGAGGAAACACAGTTGACGACAGACCGCGGGCAAGGTACGCGGTCTGTTTTTTAAGAGCCTGATATAATCACCTTATGGCTGAAACCTCGAAACGCCTGCTCGACCCCGAACCGAAACCCGATGACCGCCTCGACCAGACTCTGCGCCCGCAACACCTGGCGGACCTGATCGGGCAGGAGAACGTCAAGGAAAACCTGGGCATCCTGATCGCTGCGGCTCGCCAGCGCAGTGAGCCGCTCGACCACGTGCTCTTCTACGGACCTCCCGGCCTGGGCAAGACCACCCTGGCGCACGTCGTGGCCAACGAGATGGGTGTCAGCATCAAAGTCACTTCCGGTCCGGCCATCGAGCGCGCCGGGGATCTGGCCGCCATCCTGACCAACCTGCGCGCTGGCGACGTGCTCTTTATTGACGAAGTCCATCGCCTCGGCAAGGCCGTGGAGGAAGTTCTTTACCCTGCGATGGAAGATTATGCCCTCGACATCGTCATCGGCAAGGGACCCTCGGCCCGCTCCATCCGCCTGAGGCTGCCGCGTTTCACCATGGTCGGCGCGACCACCCGTCTGGCGCTGATGACCGCGCCGTTGCGCGCCCGCTTCGGAGCCGTCTATCGCCTGGATTATTATGATTTGAAGGCCATGCAGGCCATCGTCCGGCGCGCGACCGGGATGTTGGGCGTGGAAGCAGATTTAGATGGCGTGGAAGAGATCGCCCGTCGGGCGCGCGGCACCCCGCGCGTGGCGCTGCGTCTGTTGCGGCGTGTGCGCGATTATGCCCAGGTGCGCGCCGACGGTACCGTCACGCAGAAGGTAGCCCGCGAAGCCCTCGATTTGCTGGCAGTAGATCTACTCGGCCTGGACGACGTGGACCGGCGCGTGCTGAAGACCGTCATCACCAAATACAATGGCGGTCCGGTCGGTTTGGCAACGATTGCCGCCTCCATCAGCGAGGAGCCGGATACCATCATGGACGTGGTCGAGCCGTATCTGCTGCAACTGGGTTTCCTCGACCGCACCCCACAGGGCCGCGTGGCGACGAAATCGGCCTACGAGCACCTGGGGGTGGAGTATAACGAGCAGACGCAGCCGAAACTGCTATAATCTCCAACATATAATAAACCGCGAACGAGGTGCGCGATGGTTGCTCTGGATGCTTTGAAAAATGTTCGCTTTGTAGTGGACGCCAGCGGGAAAGAATCAGCGGTGCAGGTCAGTATCAAGGATTGGCAAGCTCTCTTGGAATATTTAGAGGAAATGGAAGACCGCGCGGTTGTCAAAGAGAAGATTGCGCGCTTGCGGGAAGGTCCTGAGAAATCCAGAGCGCTTACCTGGCAGGATGTACAGGGGCAATGGAAAAACTAGCGGCGCGTTTCTGGCTCTCGCACCCTGCCAAAGGTCCCCGAAGGGGGCAGGGTCGCGTGGCGACGAAATCGGCCTATGAGCATCTGGGGGTGGAGTATAACGAGCAGACGCAACCGAGGTTGTTGTAGCCTGTAGGGGCAGACGGCCGTCCGCTCATTTCTGAAAATGATTTACAGTTCGCTGTCCAGTATTGGAGGCTGGAATGAAACTTCTAATACTCCTCTTTTTGTTTATACTTATTCTGTGTTCAGCCTGCTCTTCAGCCCTCATTGCGACACCTACTGCCACGCTAGCGCCGACCGCGATCCTTACTGTAACGCCTCTGCCAACTGCCGCTAGCTCCATCGTTAGTGCCGCCAGACGCACGCGGTGATTTGTCAAGGGCATTTATAGTTCTATGAAAGGAGTAATCTATGCATACGCCTCCAAAATTCTTACTTCGCGCACTTACCCTTTTTTTATCACTTCTTGGGTTTGTAGCCCCACTCCGCGCCCCGTTCATTGGATCAGTCTTGGCTACTCCTGGCGATCTTGATCCTGCTTTCGGCACAGGAGGGCTCGTAACCACCCAATTCGGCAGCGGCGATAGCTATGGATTCGCTGTTGCACTACAAGCTGATGGAAAGATAGTGGTGGCGGGACGTGCTTACAATGGCAGCGACTACGACCTTGCGCTGGCACGGTACAACAGCGACGGCAGTCTGGACACCAGCTTTAGCGGTGATGGTGAAGTGACCACCGACTTTGGCAGTGGCGATGACTGGGGCCACGCCGTCGCGATACAACCTGCTGACGGCAAGATTGTAGTGGCGGGAACTGCTTCTTACAATGGTAGCAACGCTGACTTTGCGCTGGCGCGGTACAACGGAGACGGCAGCCTGGACACCAGCTTTAGTGGTGATGGTAAAGTGACCACTGACTTTGGCAGCGGCATTGACTGCATCTACGCCGTTGAGATACAACCTGCTGACGGCAAGATTGTGGTGGTGGGAGATGCCTCCAACGGCAGCAACTTTGACTTTGCGCTGGCGCGGTACAACAGCGACGGAAGCCTGGACACCAGCTTCAGCGGTGATGGTAAAGTGACCACCGACTTTGGCATGGGCGATGACTCTGGCATGGCCGTCGCGATACAACCTGCTGACAGCAAGATTGTGGTGGCGGGATATGCTTATAAATTCAGTGGCTTTCACGGCAACTTTGACTTTGCGCTGGCGCGGTACAACGGAGACGGCAGCCTGGACACCAGTTTCAGCGGTGATGGTAAAGTGACCACCGACTTTGTCAATAGCGTTGATGAGGAAGGCGAAGCTGTTGTGTTGCAAGCTGATGGCAAGATTGTGGTGGCAGGATATTCACAAGACTTCAGCGATAGTCCATTCGACAATGACTTTACGCTGGCACGGTACAACAGCGACGGCAGTCTAGACACCAGCTTCAGCGGTGATGGTAAAGTGACCACCGACTTTAACGGCGACAATGACTCTGCCTACGCGGTTGCGCTGCAGGCCGACGGCAAGATTGTGGTGGCGGGACAGGCTAATAACGTCAGTGACTTTGCCTATGACATTGACTTTGCGCTGGCGCTATATAACAGCGATGGTAGCCTGGACACCAGCTTTAGTGGTGATGGTAAAGTGACCACCGACTTCGGCGACTGGGACTATGGCTTCGCCGTTGCGTTGCAACCTGATGACGGCAAGATTATTGTGGCGGGATATAGTGGCTCACCATACGCCAACAACGGTGATTTTGCGCTGGCGCGATATGAGGCTTTGGAGATTATGCCCACCAACACGCCGACGCCCACCCCGACGGACACTTCCATTCCCCCGACCAACACGCCGACACTGACACCTACCCTGAACAATATTTATCTTCCCTTGATTATCAAGGGTCAATCCAACACTCAAGTTGTCAACTCGGTGGATAGTTTCCAGAGTTTGTTTCAGTGGTTGTTGGCTCGATTGCCCAATCAACACTAACTTCGTCGCATTGATTATTCAATCCTGGTAGAGCTGTGTGGAGTTTTTGTGAGCCCAAAATGAACGCCCAACGACCGCATCAAGCCGACGGCGGCTGCGCCGCCTCAGGGTATGCGGGCTTCGCCAGCAATATTTCGAGTGAGCAAGGGCGCTTGGCCTGCATCGCCGCCGCAGCTTGTGAGGAATTTTGGGCTCCCGCTGTCGTTCCGGGCGGCGATTTTGTGATAAAATAGAACTCCTGTTCTGATTTTTTCATTTCCCCGGAACCCTTATGGATTTCAAACTTAACGCTCCCTTCCAGCCCACCGGCGACCAGCCGGAAGCCATCCGCCAGCTCGTCGAAGGCATCCAGCACGGACTCAGGCACCAGGTCCTGCTCGGCGCCACCGGCACCGGCAAGACGTTCACCATTGCCTCGGTCATCCAGCAACTTCAGAAGCCGGCCCTCATCATGGCCCACAACAAGACCCTGGCCGCGCAACTTTACGCCGAGTTCCACGAGTTCTTCCCGGAGAACGCCGTCTCGTACTTCGTCTCCTACTACGACTACTACCAGCCCGAAGCCTACCTCCCGCGCCACGACCTGTACATCGAGAAAGAGACCGAGATCAACGAGGAGATCGAACGCCTGCGCCTGGCGGCCACCACCGCCCTGATGTCGCGCCGGGACGTCATCATCGTCGCTTCGGTCTCGTGCATCTACGGGCTGGGCAACCCGGAGGAGTATGGCAAGGGTGCGGTGGGATTGCACGTCGGCGAAATAACCCGGCGCAACGCCCTGATCCGTCAACTGGTGGACGGACAGTACCAGCGCAACGACCTGGAGCTGCGTCCCGGGACCTTCCGCGTGCGCGGCGATACCCTGGAGATCATCCCCGCCTACGAGAACAAGCGCGGCTACCGCATCACCTTCTTCGGGGATGAAGTGGAGCGCATCATGGAGTTCGCCCCACTGACGGGCGAGATTCTCTCCGAGCCAAAGCAGGTGGATATCTATCCGGCCAAACACTATTTGGCCCAGGAGGATAAGCTCAAAGCGGCCATTACGGATATTGAGCAGGAATTGCAGGAGCGGGTGGCGTTCTTCAAAATGCAGGGCAAACTGCTGGAGGCCCAGCGCATCGAGCAGCGCACCGGTTACGACCTGGAAATGCTGCGCGAGGTGGGTTACACCTCCGGCATCGAGAACTACTCGCGCCACCTCGACCGGCGCGCCCCCGGCACCCATCCCTGGACGCTGGTAGACTTCCTGCCCAGCGACTACCTGATGGTGATTGATGAGAGCCACATGAGCATCCCGCAGGTGCGCGGCATGTACAACGGCGACCGCTCGCGCAAGGAAACGCTGGTAGAGTACGGCTTCCGCCTGCCCTCGGCGCTGGATAACCGCCCGCTCAAGTTCGACGAGTTCGAAGAAGTTATGGGTTACACGATCTACACTTCGGCTACACCCGGCCCCTACGAGATGCAGCACGCCAACCAGGTGGTGGAGCAGATCATCCGCCCGACCGGCCTGGTGGACCCGCAGGTGGAAGTCCGCCCGACCAAGGGCCAGGTGGATGACCTGGTGAAGGAGATCCGCGCCCGGGTCGAGGTGGGGCAGCGTGTCCTGGTCACCACGCTGACCAAACGCATGGCCGAAGACCTGGCGGATTATCTGATGGAACTCGGTACCAAGGTCCACTACCTGCACTCGGAAGTGGAAACGCTGGAGCGTATCGGCATCCTGCGCGACCTGCGCCTGGGCGTTTTCGACGTGGTGGTCGGCATCAACCTGCTGCGCGAGGGCCTGGACCTGCCGGAGGTCTCACTGGTGGCGATCCTGGATGCTGATAAGGAAGGCTTCCTGCGCTCTGACACCGCTCTCATCCAGACCACCGGCCGCGCCGCTCGACATATTGATGGGCGGGTCATCATGTACGCCGACCGCATAACCGACTCGATGAAGCGCGCCATTGATGAGACCAGCCGCCGCCGGGCCAAGCAGGTCAAGTTCAACCAGGAACATGGTATTACGCCGGTCAGCATCCACAAGGCCATCCGTGACCTGACCGATCAGTTAACGGCGAAGGCAGTGGCCGAGACGCGCGGCGAGTACAAGGCCGGCAAGCGCACCGACGTCACTTCACGCACCGAATTGCAAAAAGTCATTGCCGAGATGGAACGGCAAATGAAGGAGGCCGCCAAGAACCTTGAGTTCGAAAAGGCAGCGGCTTTACGCGATGAGATGTACGAACTCAAGTCCGTCCTGGCAGACGATGAGTCTCTCAAGCCGTGGGAGAGGATTAAGTTGCTGGCAGGGGAGGAGTAAAAAGCGAGGAGGAGTTGTCCGACAACTTGACTAGACAATGTCCCCATATTACAATCAGAGCAATCACATTTTCAGGATAAATGATGGCGATCTATCGCTTTGTGGTTCAATTCAACCATTCAAATGACCCGCGCAGCGCGGGTTTGACGGCGGATGCGCGTGCCTTGGGGTTTAAACAACTCAAATTGATCACTTGTCAGGATATCTACTTCATCGAGGGCCAACTGTCGCAGGATGAGTGTAAGCGGTTGGCCCTCGAACTTTTAACCGACCCGGTGGCGCAAAGCGCCAAATGGTCCGAACTTCCCGCGCCTCCCTCGGACCTCGAACCTGCTACCGTGATGGTGGAAGTGGCCCTACGTCCCGGCGTGACGGACCCGGTGGCAGACGAGATCGTCCGCGCCGCGCACGAGCTGGGCATTGGCGACGTTCACCGCGCTTCGACCGGTTTCCGGTACATCATTCGCGGCGTGGACGAAGTGACAACAAAACAACTGACCCAACGTTTGCTAGCCAACATGGTCATCCACCGCTGGACGGTCGGCGAGATCGAACCTTCCTTCCCGAGCGAAGCCGCCTCCAGTGGGGAGGTGGAGACCATCCACGTCCTGTGCGACGACAAGGGGCTGATGGTAATCTCGAAAGAAAGACGTGCCGCGCTCGACTTGGCCGAAATGCAGGCCATCCGTTCCTATTGCGAACGCGAAGGTCGCGATTTGACCGATGTCGAGTTCGAAGCCATTGCCCAGACTTGGTCCGAGCATTGCGTCCACAAAACTTTCAAGGGCAAGATTCAGGTAATTAGAGATCAGGTAACCAGGATTCCGGGCATAGAACCTAATTCCTTATTGCCTAATCCCTTATTACCTGATCCCCACTCGCCTTTTAAAGAAATCAACTCGATATTTCGAACCTACATTAGGAATGCCACCGATAAGATCAACGCGCCCTGGGTGCTTTCGGCTTTCGTGGACAACGCCGGAGTCATTGACCTGGATGGCGAGAACGAAGTCTCGTTCAAGGTTGAGACGCATAACCACCCCTCGGCGATCGAACCGTTTGGTGGTGCCAACACCGGGGTCGGCGGTGTCATCCGCGACGTGATCGGGGTCTCGCATAAGCCGGTTGCCAATACCGACGTATTGTGTTTTGGAATGCAGAACGCCTCCTTTGACGAATTGCCTGCGGGTGTGCTCCATCCGCGCCGCATCATGGCAGGGGTAGTGGCTGGTGTGCAGGATTACGGCAACAAGATGGGTATCCCGACCGTCAACGGAGCGATTCTCTTTGACCCCGGCTATGCCGCCAACCCGCTGGTTTTTTGCGGCACGGTCGGCATTGCCCCAAAGGGGTTGCGTGTTCGCACGCCGCAGAAGGGTGATCGTGTCATCATCCTGGGAGGCCGCACCGGCCGCGATGGTCTGCGTGGGGCGACTTTCTCCTCGATGACCATGGATGCCCAGACCGGGGAAGTCTCCGGCTCCTCGGTCCAGATTGGCAATCCAATTGTCGAAAAAGGTCTGGTGGACGCCATCCTTCCGGCGCGCGACCTGCACCTATATACTGCCATCACTGACTGTGGGGCGGGTGGGCTTTCCTCCGCAGTGGGGGAAATGGCTTCGGGCATCGGCGCGGATGTGGATTTGATCGACGTCCGACTTAAGTATCCCGGCCTGGCACCGTGGGAAATCTGGCTCTCCGAAGCGCAGGAGCGTATGGTGCTGGCGGTCCCGCCAGCCAACCTGCCGAAGTTGCAGAAACTGTGCGATACCTATAACGTCGAACTAACCGACATCGGCGAGTTCACCGGCTCCGGGCGCCTAGTTGTCCACTATGGTGAGAAAGTCGTGCTTGACCTTGAAAACGAATTTCTCCACAATGGCATCCCCCAGCGACAGTTAAAAGCAGTGATCAGTGATCAGTGTTCAGTGATCATTGATACTGATCACCAATTACTGATTATTGATTACTCTCAGGTTTTACTCAAACTCCTCGCGCATCCCAATATCGCTTCCAAATCCACCGTCATCCGCCTCTACGATCACGAAGTGCAAGGTGGAACGGTGGTGAAACCTTTGACCGGCTTGCAGAATGACGGTCCATCCGACGCCTGTGTGCTCAAACCGCTCGGCGCAAAAGGACGCGCAGGGATCGCCATATCCAATGGCATCAATCCTGAATATGGCAAGCGCGACGCCTACCACATGGCCCTGGCCGTGGTGGACGAAGCCATCCGCAACGCCGTGGCTGTCGGCGCGGACCCGCAGCGCATCGCCATCCTCGACAACTTCTGCTGGGGCGACCCGTTGCGCCCGGAGGCGCTCGGTTCGCTGGTCGAAGCCTGCCGCGGCTGCCGCGACGCGGCCTTGCTCTTCCGTACTCCCTTCATCTCCGGCAAGGACTCGCTCAACAACGAATACCTGGGTACCGACAGCCAACGTCACGCCATCCCACCGACTTTGCTCATTTCCTCCATCGGCATTATGCCAGATGTGGCGGACGCGGTTACAATGGACTTGAAGGAAGCTGGGAACTTGCTCTATCTCGTCGGCGACTTCCAGCCGGTCTTCGGCGGATCGCACTTCAACTTGGTGATGACGGACGGCGGACCGTGGACGGTGGACAAGCCCATGGTCAGCGGTCAACCGTTCACGGTCAGGGAGCCTGTGCCTTCTGTTTCGCAAGTGACACCCCCTGTTTACCGTGCTTTGCATGGAGCAATTAAGCAGGGTCTGGTTCGTGCCTGCCATGATCTGTCCGAAGGCGGGCTGGCCGTCGCTGCGGCGGAAATGTGCATCGGCGGACGGCTGGGATTATGCCTCAGCATTCCGCCCGAAGATCCCATCCGCGCGCTTTTTGGCGAGACCAACGGTTGTTTGCTGGTAGAAGTCGAAACTGAACACGTTGCCGAATTCGAGGCTTGTTTCGCTAGCCTGCCGACTTCGAAAATCGGCCTTGTGTCGGAAGAACCGGCCTTGACGGTGAGCACGGAGAACCAATCCCTATTTGCTATTCCTCTTTATGCTCTTATCTCTGCCTGGAACACCCCTCTTCAACCCACCTAATCTCTATTCTCTGATTTCAGACCCATGAAACCAAAAGCTCTCGTCCTCCTGGCTTACGGCACCAACCGAGATCATGACGTTGCCGAAGCGTTGACACTCTCCGGCGCGGAACCGAAAATCGTCCCATTGAATGCTCTGCGTGAGGGCATGAAGTACTGGTCTGATTTCCAGATGTTCGTCCTGCCCGGCGGTTTTTCCTATGCCGACGCTCTCGGGGCTGGGAAATTACTTGCCATTGACATGCAGGCTTACTTTGCGGATGAGATCCGGAAATTCGTTGAAGCTGGCAAGCCGGTCATCGGGATTTGCAATGGTTTTCAGGCACTGGTCAAGTCGGGTATCCTGCTGAGGAATAGAGATGCGAGAATGGAGAATAACGACTCGGCAGCGACGTTGACGTTTAATGCAAGCGGTCACTTCGAGTGCCGTTGGGTGACTCTCAAGCCTGTTTCCCAAACCTGTATCTGGACGAGCGGCCTGACCGACCTCATCGAATGCCCCATCGCTCACGGAGAAGGCAACTTTCAGGCTGTTAACCATACTCCATTATCCGATCAGGTTGCCCTCATTTATGCCCGTCCTGATGGCTCTCCTGCCGGTGGCGACTATCCTGACAACCCCAACGGCTCCGTGCTCGACATTGCCGGGCTCACCAATTCGCGCGGCAATGTGCTCGGTCTGATGCCGCACCCGGAGAACCACATCCACCCTTGGCAGCATCCGCAGCGGAGGCGCGGCGTGGTGCGGGGGAGTGGATTATCCTTATTCAAAAACGGCGTGAAATATGCAGAGGGATTATGATTCCCGAACAAAAATTACGCGAACTTCTGCCACTCGCACTTGATAAGACAAATCTTCCTTTGCCGGGTAAGACTTCCGGCAAGGTGCGTGATTGGTACGACCTGCCGGATGGGAACCGTCTGTTCGTCACCACAGACCGGCTGTCGGCCTTCGACCGCATCCTGGCGCGTGTGCCGTACAAGGGCCAGGTGCTGAACCAGCTCACCAACTGGTGGTTCGACCAGACTGCCGACATCATCCCCAACCACAAAGTCTCCGTCCCGGATCCGAACGCGGTTGTGGCGGCTGTGGCCGAGCCGTTCTTGGTGGAGGTCGTCGTGCGCGGTTATATCACCGGCGTCACGTCCACCGCTCTGTGGTACCGCTATTCGCTCGGCGAGCGCAATGTCTACGGTTATTATTTTCCAGATGGTCTGCAGAAGAATGCTGGACTGCCGGAGCCGATTATCACCCCGACCACTAAAGGTTTGGCTGGAGCACACGACGAACGGCTCACCTGCGCCGAGGTGACCGAGAAAGGTCTGCTCGACGCGGCGACCTGGAATCAGGTCCAGGGGACTGCACTGGCGATCTTCAAGCGTGGACAGGGACTTGCCAAAAAAGCGGGGTTAATCTTGGTGGACACGAAGTATGAATTCGGGCGTACCCCGGATGGGCGCGTGGTGCTGATTGATGAAGTCCATACGCCCGATTCGTCCCGCTTCTGGAAGGCAGATACTTATGAGAGTCGGTTTGCCAGAGGCGAAGAACCGGAAAACTTCGACAAGGAATTCGTTCGCATCGCCTATGCCGAGAAAGGCTACCGCGGCGATGGCGAAATCCCGCAGATGCCAGCCGATCTATGGGTTGTTGCCAGCCAGCGGTATATTGCGATTTACGAGATGCTCACCGGTAACCCCTTCGAGGCAGGGGAATACCCGCTGGAGCCGAGGTTGAATACCAACTTGCGCATAGCCAATATCATAAAATAAGAGATTGCCATGGACTTCCCGCAGAGTGTTTCCCTTACCATTACGAACCACTGCAACCTGCGCTGTCAGATGTGTGGACAGTGGAGCGAAGAAGGCTACATCCGCTGCAACCCTGACAGCCTGAAACATGAAATGACGCTGGCTGATAGGCAGCGCGTGGTAGATGAAATTTCCGCGCATGGCATCTCGTCGCTACTGCTGCGGGGCGGAGAGACGTTCATGTTCCCCGGCATCATTGAATTGCTGGAGTACATCCACGGCAAGGGGATGTTTATCTCCATTGATACCAACGGGACGATGCTCAAACAGTACACCGAAGACATTGTCCGCATCGGGAATATGCACCTGACCATTTCAGTGGATGGCCCGGAGGCGGTCCACGATGTCGTGCGCGGCGTCCCGGGCACCTTCCAGCGGGTCAGGGAAGGCGTTGCCCGTCTCGCCGAACTGGAGGCGCAGTGCGGGAACAAAATCAATCGCTCCATTTGTTTCACCATCAGCCAGTACAACTATCGCAGCCTGGGCTTCATGCCGGAGGTGGCCCGTTCGTTGGGACTGGGTTCGATTGCCATCGTGCCGTATTACTACTTCCCGGAGAAAGTCGGCGAACAGTATGAGCAGGAACTACACAGTCTCGGCTGCCAAGCCCTCTCCTGGGTCGGTTTTCACCACGAAGACTCGGGTGTGGACTTCGACGAATTCCAGCACCAGTACCGCAAATACCTGGCGACGCTTGGTGAAGTCTACAATTATCCCTACATGCCCCTTGACGAGGAGCAGTACCGGGCCTGGTTCACGGACACGCAGACCCAGGTGGGGCCGCGGCACTGCCTGAACGTTGAAAAACTGATTGACATCCAGCCGGACGGCTCGGCCAATTTCTGCGTGGATTTCGTGGATTATTCCTTCGGCAATGTCAGGGAAGCCAGCATCGAGGCGCTCTGGAACGGTGAACGCGCCGAGCAATTTCGAGAATATCGCCGTAAGAAACCGTTGGCGGTATGCTACCGGTGTGGGGCGAAGTATATGTCTCAACAGTGGAGTGACTATGGCTAAACCACTCGTCGTCATTTTGATGGGTTCCAAGGGCGACCTGGAGCATTGTCAGAAGATCGCTGACGCCTGCAAAGGCTACGGCATCGAAACAGCCTTGCGTATTGGTTCGGCGCACAAGACGCCGGAGCACGTATCCGGTCTGCTGCGGGAATACGAGTCAGACCCGCGTCCGAAGGTGTATATCACCGTCGCCGGGCACAGTAATGCCCTGAGCGGCTTCACCGATGGGACGGTCAGCGCGCCGGTCATCGCCTGCCCACCACCCTCGGAGGTCTTCGGTGGGGCGGACGTGTTTTCGTCTTTGCGGATGCCGTCGGGCATTGCCCCAGCCGTGGTGCTCGAACCAGCCAACGCGGCGCTGTTGGCGGCGAAAATCCTAGGGCTGGTGGATGCGGATGTACGGGAGACAGTGATCAGATCCCAGAAGAAGCAGGCGGAGAAAATCATGGAGGATGATAAAAGAATCAGGAATTAGGTAATTGGTAATCAGGAAAAACATTCTCCCTGATTGCCCAATTACCTGATTACCCGTCGCTTTATTACTTAACTTAATCGAAGAAATCATGAAAGATTTTACAGAATTTGTAGATTCCCCAAAAGAAGAATGCGGCCTCATTGGTGTCTTCGCCCAAAATGAGGATGTGGCTCGCATGGCATACTTCGGTCTGTTCGCTCTTCAGCACCGCGGTCAGGAAGCGGCCGGCATCGCCGTCTCGGACGGAGTGACCATGCGCATGCACAAGGATGTGGGCTTGATTTCGCAGGTCTTCAACCAGAACAACTTGTCTGCACTCGAAGGCCATTACGCCATTGGCCACACCCGCTACTCGACGACGGGTTCGCCTTCCATCCGCAACGCCCAACCATTCATGATCGAGACGTTGCACGGCCCACTGGCCGTGGGTCACAACGGCAACCTGGTCAACTCGGCAGATCTACGTCAGCGTTTGTTGGAGGGCGGGGTAGGACTGTCGGCCTCCTCGGATAGTGAAGTGCTGACGATGATGCTGGCCCGGGCGCAGGGTGTTACCTGGGAAGCGCGCATCCAGGCTTGTATGCAGGATTGGAAAGGAGCGTATTCGTTGGTCATCTTGACGCGGGACGGGGTCTTCGCGGCTCGAGATCCCTGGGGTGTTCGGCCCTTAAGCGTGGGCCTGCTCCCCAGCGGTGGCTACGCGGCTGCCTCCGAGACTGGTGCGTTGCGGACCCTGGGATGCCGCGCCATCCGGGAAGTGAAACCCGGGGAGATCGTGTCTCTCCGTAACGGTGCGCTGGTCGTTACACAGGCGCTCAAGCCGGCCAGGCCATTGGCGCGCTGCGTCTTCGAGATGATCTATTTCTCCCGCCCGGATGCTGTTTGGGACGAGCGCAGTGTCCACCAGGTGCGACAAAACCTGGGTCGCGAACTGGCGCGTGAATGCCTGTCTGAGGCGGACGTGGTCATCCCGGTGCCGGATTCGTCCATCCCGGCCGCGATCGGTTATTCGGCGGAGAGCGGCATCCCTTACAATGACGGTTTCATAAAGAACCGTTACGTGGGTCGGACGTTCATCGAGCCGACCGATTCGCTGCGCAAGCGCGGCGTGGCGCTCAAGATCAACGTCATCAATGAGAATGTGCTGGGGAAGCGGGTCATTATGATTGACGACTCCATCGTGCGCGGGAATACCATTGGGCCAATCATCAAGCTGCTACGGGATGCCGGTGCAGAGGAAGTGCACGTGCGCATTACCTGTCCGCCAATCACCAGTGCCTGTTTCATGGGCGTAGACATGGGGACTCATGATGATTTGATTGCCCATAAACGGACGGTGGAGGAAATCTGTGAGTTTGTCAAAGCGGATAGCCTGCATTATCTTTCGTTGGATGGCATGATGCGTGCAGTCGGTCGGACGGAAGGCTACTGCCAGGCTTGCTTCACAGGGAATTATCCACTGGATGTTGATTTGTCATCCGCGAAGACGGGCTTTGAAAAGGCTATTTCGTAGGGCGGGAAATTGCGATGAATATTCTCCTTATCGGCTCCGGTGGTCGGGAACATGCGATTGCATGGAAGGTTGCCCAATCCCCCAAGCTGACCAGGCTTTATGTTGCTCCCGGCAACGCCGGCACGATGGCTCTAGGGGAGAACGTGGCCGTCAAGGTGGACGATCATTTGGCTATCGTCCACTTTTGCCAGGAGAAACGGATAGACCTCGTCATCGTCGGCCCCGAAGTGCCTCTGGCAGCTGGACTGGCGGATAGCCTGAGGGATTCGGGGATTAAAGTCTTCGGCCCAAGCAAGGCGGCTGCGCAAATCGAATCTTCCAAAGTCTTCTCCAAGAATTTCATGCAGCGGCATGGGATCCCCACTGCCCGCTATGCCACGTTTGACAAACTCCCTGAGGCACTGGTTTATCTCGGCCAGGTAAATTATCGGGTTGTACTCAAGGCTTCCGGGCTGGCGGCGGGGAAGGGCGTGATCCTCCCTGAAAGCAGGGACGAAGCGAAGACGGCACTCGAAGCCATGTTGATCGGTGGAGCCTTAGGCCAGGCCGGAAGTGAAGTGGTCATCGAGGAGCGCCTGACCGGACCGGAGGTCACGTTGATGGCGTTCAGCGACGGCGTGACAGTCAGGCCGATGGTCCCTTCACAGGATCACAAGCGCGCCCTGGATGGTGATCAGGGTCTCAATACCGGCGGGATGGGCGCCTATGCCCCGGTGCCGGTTTGTCCACCGGAGATGGTTGCCGAGTTGGTGCGCACCGCCCTCCAGCCGGCCGTGGAGGGTTTGCGAGAGGAAGGCAGTCCCTTCGTGGGTGTGCTGTATGGCGGGTTCATGCTGACGCCGGATGGCCCACGCGTGATCGAGTTCAACTGCCGCTTCGGCGATCCCGAGACGCAGGTCGTTCTGCCTCTACTGGAAACCGATTTCCTTGATGTCGCCCCGGCTTGCGTCGAGGGCCGGCTCAAGGAGACCGACGTTCGCTGGAGGGACGGGGCGGCGGCTTGCGTGGTGCTGGCTTCGGGAGGTTACCCAGGGAAGTATCAGACCGGTTATCCAATCTCGGGCTTGGATTTAAACAGTCCAAACACCTTCGTTTTTCATGCCGGGACGAAATTGGTGGATGGGCATGTGATCACCGCTGGCGGGCGGGTGCTGTGCGTCACCGGCTGGGGAGCGGATATCCGCGCAGCGTTGGTAGCGGCCTATGATCGGATTCGGTCTATTGATTTTGAATCACTGCATTACCGGAAAGACATTGGCTGGCGTGAGCTGTCAACGGACTTGTAAACGGACTTTTTCACAGACTCACGGATTAGAGCGGATTATGAGATCGCGGATTTGGAGTAACGATGGCGAAGAATAAATCGGGTTTGGTAAAGACCCCGCTGGATGAACTGACTTATAAAGTCAATGGGTTTGCCATGCAGGTACATCGCGAGTTGAAGACAGGACATAAAGAATCGTTTTACCAACGCAGGCTGGCCGAGTTGTGCCTGCAAAACGGCTTGCAAGTTGAGTTGGAGAAACGGGTGGAGGTCTGGGTAGATGATTCGATGGTTGGCTATCTTTATTTGGATCTATGGGTGGACGAGAACTTGGTGGTCGAATGCAAAGCCTTTGATCACGATCTTACTGATGATGAACTTAGTCAAGTGCTTGTTTACCTCGCTGCGACAGGTACTCCGGTTGGAATGCTGTATAACTTTGGCCGCACAAGCTTGGAATTTCGTCGCATCCTGCGACCCAAAATAGTTCAGGATTGGCAAAAATATCTTTATCGCTGTATCTGGACTCCCCCCGGTACGCCGCCTATATCACTCCTGGCAGATGCATCCCAGCCTATTCGCTTTTCTGTTATCAGTCCCCTGGCCGACCGACCCTCGGCACTTCAATCCGTTCTCGCCCGTGATTCCGTTATAGAGTCCGTTGCCGAATCCGTTCCCGTCCGTGATTCCGTGATAGAGTCCGTTGTAAAATCCGATTATGCGGCTTCAGGTGTGGACATTGATGCCGGTAACCGCGCCGTAAAATTGATGAAAGCGGCGGTCCAATCCACCTACGGACCGGAGGTCCTGGCCGGCATCGGAGCCTTCGGCGGCCTGTTTGATGCTGGAGTGCTCAAGCAGATGAAAAATCCGGTGCTGGTAGCCTCCACCGACGGGGTCGGGACCAAGGTCAAGCTGGCCGCCCAGGCGGGGCGCTATCGCTCAGTCGGGCACGATATCGTCAACCATTGCATTGATGATATTTTGGTGCAGGGCGCTCGTCCGCTGTTTTTCTTGGATTACTTTGCATCCTCGAAACTGGACCCGCAGGTGGTTGCCGAGGTGGTGACCGGCGCAGCGGAAGCCTGCCGGGAGGCGGACTGTGCTCTGATTGGCGGTGAGACGGCCGAGATGCCCGGTGTCTACGCCCTCGGAGAGTTCGACGTGGCCGGGACCATCGTCGGTGTGTTGGAGCGCGAGGATATGCTGCCCAGGCCCGGGGTCCAGCCTGGCGACGTGCTGATCGGCATCCGCTCATCGGGTCCACATACCAACGGCTATTCACTCATCCGCAAAGTCTTTGACAATATTCCATTGGATACGGTCTTCCCGGAATTGGGCATCTCGCTGGCAGATGCACTCCTGGCACCACACCGTTCCTACTACCCTGGTATCTATCCTGTGCTTTCCCATATCAAAGCCATGGCCCACCTGAGCGGCGGTGGCTTCATCGAGAACATCCCGCGCGTCTTGCCCGGGGGCGTGGACGCGTTGGTGCGGCGGGGCAGTTGGCCGGTCCCGCCGCTGTTCACACTCATCCAGCAGCGCGGTGAGGTCGCTCTGGAAGAGATGTACCGGGTCTTCAATATGGGCATCGGCATGGTGGTGGTTGTGGACAAGTGCAACGTGGAAAAGCTTCAACAAGCCATCCCCGAGCAGACGTTTGTCGTCGGTGAACTGGTCGAAGGTAAGCGAAAAGTTATTCTTCAGTAGAGGAATCAATCATGATGAAAGAAATCACTCTCCGTTATGGCGCCAACCCACACCAGACTCCTGCACGGGTCTACATGAAAAAAGGCGAATTGCCCATCACCATCCTCTCCAGTGCTCCTGGCTACATCAACCTGTTGGACGCGCTCAACTCCTGGCAGTTGGTCAAGGAACTCAAGCAGGCTACCGGTCTGCCGGCCGCGACCTCGTTCAAACACGCCAGCCCGTCGGGCGCGGCAGTTGCCACGCCGCTTTCGAACGTCCTTAAGAAAATCTACTTCGTGGACGATATCGAACTTTCCCCGCTCGCCACTGCCTACGCGCGTGCCCGCGGCGTGGACCGGATGTCCTCCTTCGGGGATTGGGCTGCTCTCTCAGACACTGTGGATGTTTCGACGGCCAGTATCATCAGCCGGGAGGTCTCGGATGGAATCATTGCTCCCGCTTACGAGCCTGAGGCGCTCGAAATCCTGTCGAAAAAGAAGCAGGGCAAGTATGTGGTGGTCCAGATGGATTCAGACTATGAGCCGGAACAGCTCGAGACTCGGGAAGTCTACGGGATTAGCCTCGAACAGCGTCGCAATGATCAGCCAGTGACGCCGGAGGATTTCAAAAATATTGTCACCAAAGCTAAAGATCTGCCTGCCGAAGCCATCCGTGACATGCTGGTCGCCTGGATTACGCTCAAGTACACCCAATCCAATTCGGTCTGCTACACCCTCGACGGCCAGACGATCGGTGTGGGCGCAGGGCAGCAATCGCGTGTCCACTGCGTTCGTCTCGCCGGCACGAAAGCGGATTTATGGTACTTGCGCCAGCACCCGGCCGTGCTTAATCTGCCTTTTAAGCCTGGCATCAAGCGCCCCGACCGTGACAATGCCATTGACACGTTTCTCCAGCCGGATGTCACCGCTACGGAAAAAGCCACCTGGGGCAACATTTTTACTGAAATTCCCCGCCAGCTCGCCGCCGATGAGCGCCGCGCCTGGCTCGATACGCTGAAAGGCGTCACCCTCGGTTCGGACGCTTTCTTCCCGTTCCGCGACTCGATTGACCGGGCGGCGATGAGCGGCGTCAAATATGTGCTCGAACCCGGCGGCTCTAACCGCGACGCCGACGTTATCGCTGCCTGCGACGAGTACGGCTTGACGATGGTCTTCTCGGGCGTGCGGTTGTTTCATCATTGATCGGTAGGGGCCGACCTGCGTGTCGGCCCGGGCGGACCCATGTGTCCGCCCCTACACAGGATATTTTGTGGACGATAAACCTCGCCTCGTTGTCCTGATTTCCGGCAATGGCACCAACCTGCAGGCCATCCTGGATGCCTGCCAATCTGGTGAATTACCCGCACAGGTAGGTGCGGTCATCTCGAACAAAGTGGACGCCTATGGATTGGTCCGGGCGGAGAAAGCGGGTGTCTCGGCGGTGGTGTTAGAGAAAGCCAAAGAGCAAGACCGCCGCGAGTATGATGGTATTCTGGCCGAAAGAGTGGCTTCCTTCGCTCCAGACTGGATCGTGCTGGCGGGCTGGATGCGTATCCTGACCTCGGCTTTCCTCGATAAATTCCCGAGCCGGGTCATTAACCTGCACCCGGCTTTGCCCGGCACTTTCCCAGGAACACACGCTATCGAGCGCGCTTACGAAGCCTGGCAAAAAGGCGAGATTGACCACACTGGCGTGATGGTGCATCTCGTACCGGATGAAGGTGTGGACGTTGGGCTACTGCTTGCGATACAGAAAATTGGCTTTGCATCGGGCGAATCATTTGAAGAGTTTGAGGGTCGCGTTCATGCAGTGGAGCACAAACTTTTGGTAGCCACCCTGAGAAATATTGTCTCGGATTCAAAATTCATGGAAAGGTATGAGCATGCCTAAAGCAATTCTCTCTGTTCACAACAAAACCGGGCTGGTTGACTTTGCGAAAGGCCTCGTCAGCCTTGGCTGGACTCTGCTCTCCTCGGGCGGGACGGCCAAACTCCTGCGCGAGAACGGTCTGCCCGTGACCGAAGTGGCTGATTATACCAAGTCGCCCGAAATCCTGGGTGGACGGGTCAAGACCCTACACCCGGCGCTGCATGGCGGGCTGCTGGCCCGTCCCACTGCAGCGGATCACAAACAATTGCTCGACCTGGGCTGGGATTACATAGACTTGGTGGCCGTCAATCTCTATCCGTTTGAACAGACGATTGCCAAGCCAAACGTCAACTACGCTGAAGTCATCGAGAACATTGACATCGGCGGCGTGACGCTCATCCGGGCGGCCGCGAAAAACCATGAACGGGTGACGCTGGTCTGCAATCCGGCGGACTACCCCGAGGTCCTGAAATCGCTCCGTTTGGGCGGCATTCCGGCTGAGATGCGCAAGCAACTGGCGGTCAAGGGGTTCCAGTCCACGGCGTATTACGATACGGTTATATCGACTTATCTTGCCGATCACTAAATCTGTGGGGATTACAAGCTGGGACAACCGGCTTGATCGTCCCGGTTTGCTTAATTGGTAAAGCTCCTAATTGGGTTATGCGGACTTCCGGGTTCACACCGCGATAGTCAGCTTGACACATTATGCTGCCTGTGCTACATTTGCGTCAATCCATTATTAAAAATGCTCCTGATAGACGGAGGCAACTGTGACCAAGAATCGCACTCAATTGATGGTTGATCGCCTGCGCGAACTCCAGGCGTCCTCGCCCGATACGGAGGCCTCGGCAGTTGTCAGTGTGGATGGCTTGAGCATTGCCTCTGCTTTGCCGCAAGGAGTTGAAGAGGACCGTGTTTCGGCGATGTCTGCCGCCATGCTCTCACTGGGTGAGCGCATTGCGACAGAACTTGGGCGCGGAAAGCTTGAGCAAGTGTATGTTAAGGGCGAGAAGGGATACGTCGTTCTGATGTCGGTCGGTGAAGAAGCAGTGCTCACAGTACTGGCGCGTGAGCAAGCCAAGCTCGGTCTTATCCTCCTCGATATGCGGCGTGCGGCTGAAGACCTGTCTAAATTGATCTAAGGTGACGGAGACGATGGAGCAGATTCCGAAAAGTGGTTTCTATTATGCCAATAGATTTACCTGTATTGCCCTGCAGGCCTACGAAGAGGTAATGGGGAAGAATGGTCTTAATGTCATCCTCAATCTGGCGGGTTTGAAAAACCTGATTGACAATTATCCTCCCGATAACCTGAAACGCGAATTTGATTTTGCTGACTTTACGGAAATTCACGTTGCTCTGGAGGAGATGTATGGTCCACGTGGCGACCGTGGGTTGGCCTTGCGTGCCGGGCGAATCATCTTTGACGATGCTCTCAGAAACTTTGGCGCACTTGCTGGGACTGATGATCTGGCATTCAAGGTATTGCCGTTTAAGGCCAAGATACGCCTTGTCCTCCCGGCGGCGGCTAAAATCTTTGCGCAGGTGAGCGATTAACTGTCTACCGTAGATGAGACGGACAACGCTTTTATCTGGACAATTCATCGTTGTCCGATCTGCTGGACTCGTAAGAGCGCTGACAAACCAGCCTTTTACATCTTTATTGGTCTGCTCCAGGCCATGCTGACCTGGGTTTCCGGGGGGTTGGAATTTCGTGTGAACGAGTCCAAGTGTTGTGCGGTGGGCGATATTGCCTGCGAGTTTATTATCAAAAGAGAATCTGTCTCGTAGATACCCGTCTTCCTTGATGACTTGAGTGATCCTTGCTAGGGAAGATGCAAAAGGAGTGCCTTTGCGAATCGTCGTGGTTGTTCCAACTTATAACGAAGCGGAGAACCTGCCCAAGCTGGTCTCCGCTTTATTTGCGCTTCCGTTGGATTTGAGCGTGATGGTCGTGGATGACAACAGCCCGGATGGCACTGGCCATATTGCCGACGACCTGGCCGCGGCCTATCCCGGGCGGGTGAGCGTGATGCATCGCACGGGGAAACTGGGCCTCTCCTCGGCTTATCTCCAGGCATTTCGGGCTCTGTTCGAGAGAGACGTGGACGCCATTGCCCAAATGGACGCGGATTTTTCCCACGCTCCGGCCGCGCTGGTCGAGATGGCGAAGCGCCTCGAGACCTGCGACCTGGTGCTCGGTTCGCGTTATGTCAAGGGCGGCAGCACGGACGTGGACTGGCCGCTCTGGCGCAAAGCTCTATCGGCTTGGGGAAATTTTTATGCGCGCAGCATCCTGCGGGTGCCGATTCGGGATGTGACCGGCGGGTTCCGCCTCTGGCGGCGCGAGACGCTCCAAGCCATGCCGCTGGAGCGCGTCAAAGCGAGCGGATATATTTTCACGGTCGAGATGGCTTACCTGGCATACTGCCTGGGATTCCGTATCAGCGAAGTCCCCATCTATTTTGCGGAGCGGCGCTGGGGCAAATCAAAGATGTCGTTCAAAATCCAGGCCGAGGCAGCGGTGCGCGTTTGGCAGGTCTTGTGGGCGTACCGCCACCTGCGGCGTAAAGGCAACGCCGCGCGAAAATGATGAGTGCAGAGTGATGAAATCGGTCATCATCCATCATTTTGCGTTCTAACTTCTGCATTACAAAGCTTCCCCCATTCTTCTATACTCAACGTTTCTGCCCGTCGTTGCGGATCAATTCCCGCCGTGGTGAGTAGTTGTACTGCCTCTACCGGTGCTATCCGCAGGCCGCTGGAGAGGGCATTGCGCAGGGTCTTTCGTTTTTGTGAGAATCCGGCTTTGATCAACATGAAGAATTTGTCCAGCAGAGGGATGGGGATGAGCGGATTTGGATAAATTTTGACCTGCAATACCGCTGAATCTACTTTTGGGGATGGATAAAATGCCTCGGCTGGAATCTGCCCCACGATGGCTGGTTTCCCATACACTTGTACGCTCAACGCCAGCAGACTCATCTTTCCGGGACTGGCGCAGATGCGCTCGGCGACTTCCTTTTGGACGGTCAGCACGGCCCGGCTTGGACGGTGCTCTGATTCCAGTAAATGACGGATGACCGCCGAGGTGATGTAGTAGGGGATGTTGGCAACCACCAGATAGCCGGGCGAATCGACCAAATCAGCAGGATCCAGTTCCAGGATATCCCCCTGCACCAGGCGGACGTTTTGATAGGGAGCCAGCACAGACTGCAAAGCGGGGAATAGCTTCAGGTCCAGTTCGACGGCGGTGACGGAACGTGCCGAGAGCGCCAGGTAACGCGTCAGCCCCCCCAGGCCGGGACCAATTTCCAAGACGTCGTCAGCCGGTCCGAGCTCCGCTGCGCTGACGATTTTCTGTAAAGCACGGTTGTCCTGTAAAAAATTCTGCCCCAACCCTTTGCTGGGGCGCAGATCATATTGTCGCAAGAGGGCAGCGACGTTCAGCGGCGGGAGGGAAAGACCGGTCATGGCAGAACGTAAACGAGATTCTTGGGGACGGGCGTCAGGAAATAGACCGTCTCCCAGCCAGTCATGGGTTGGTATTCCGCGTCCGTCCAGCCTAAATCCACCCAGTAGTGGTTGCCGGGCGGCGCGCCACCGCCCACGTCTCCAACGGTGGCGTGGCCGTAACCGGGAATGTAGAGTGGGTCGAAGCCGAACGCCAGATACCAGTAGTAGACCATCGCGATCGTGCCACGCTGTACCGGCAGTCCACTGGAGGTGCCATAGGAGCACCGGCCATCCGAGGTGGCTGACCGGCAGGGGGAATAGGAAGTGGTCATCAACTTCAGCGCGCGGTAATACTCGATGGTTATTCCGTCCACCACCACGGTGCGGATGACAATCTTTGTCCCGTAGCCCATGATGCGATCCTGCGGCGGTCGGACGATACTTTCGCTCTCGGCTTTTTGCGAAACCTGCACGCCATCTTCGTTGCGGGTGCGCTGGCGGGTGATCGCCAACCCTGGCTCGCCGCCCTGCAGGAGGGCTTGCTGGTCGAGTTCCAGGTCGGAAGAGAGTTCAGTGCGAGTACCGAACGGGATGGATTTCTGGGTCAGGGCGACGCTCTCGACGACGCGCACCATGCGGATCTGCCCATCGGCGGGGAGCGGCTCGTTTTCGGACGGGACGGTGTAGTCCAGTCCGACGAGCGGAATCCCGGCCTCGGCCAGGGCTTGGCCCACCGTCGCCGCGGCGGAGCGCACGCGGACCTGCGTCCTGTCTATCGTGACGACGAATTCGTGTGACGGCTGATAGGTGACGGTCAGCGGCGCGTCGAGGTGCGTTTCGACAGGCGGGTCAAATCGGTCGGCGGCGTAGAGCGTGAACCCGGCCTCGGTCAGCGCCTGTCCGATGGTGGGAGCGGAACTCTGGAGAGTCTGCGTGCCGTCCGGCGTGACGAGGGTCAGTGCCACGGCGCGGCGGACGGTCAGGGTGTAAGAACTGGCACTTGGTAGTGCAACGTCGAGTGAGGCTGGAGAACCGAGATAAAGGACGCGGTCATTTGCGCCGAGTGTGACCCCTGCCTCGGTAAGCAATTTCGCCGGAAGGCGTTCAGTGGTATTGAGGGTGCGACTCTGTCCACCATCCAGGATGGTAACGGGGGTTTTGGTTGTCTGGCAGGCGGAAAGGAGCAATAGAACTGCCAGGATAACCCATCCAGATTTTCTCATGCGAGTAATTCTACTCGATTTAACAGAGTCGGGATCTATGGCCTCTTCCGCTTCCATAATCGTCGGGAAAACTTACATATTTCCAGGCGGGCCGGCCTTGATGCGCTGCATCAACTCCTCCAGCGTGCCGCGCAGCAAATGATTGTCACCACGACTCTGCTAGTAATTTTGCCATTGCCAGCGCGCCCAGAATTCCAGGGCGTTTCCCCAACCCGGGTGGGACAATATACAGTTCCATCGTACCCGCAATGACTGGCGATGGAATGTAGCCGTTGAGAATCTCGCGCACCCGGTTTCGGATGAGCGGGAACAAAAACCGGCGTTCCATCACCCCACCGCCCAGCACGATCCGTTGCGGGGAGAGGCTGCAGATGACGTTCGCCAGCGCAGCGGCGATGTACCCGGCCTCCAGGTCCCAAGCGGGATGATCGTCTGGCAGGGACTCGGCAGGCTGCCCCCAGCGTTTGCTGATGGCCGGTCCGTTCGCCAGGCCTTCGAAGCAGTCGCCGTGGAAAGGACACCCACCGGGAAACGGGTCTTTTTGCCGGTCGTGGGGGAGACGCACATGCCCGGCTTCGGGATGGGTCAAACCATGGACGACCTTTCCATTGACGATGGCCCCCGCCCCGATGCCGGTCCCGATGGTGAAATAGACCAGCGAATCGAGTCCCCGGTTTTCGGGGAGCCAGAAATACTCGCCAAAGGCGGCCGCGTTAACGTCCAGGTCGAAAGCCATTGGCACGTCGAAGTGCCTGCGGAATCGCCCGAGGATGTCCGTGTCGCTCCAGCCGGCTTTGGGCGTGGCGGTGATGGAGCCGTAGGCGGGGGATGCCGGGTTCAGGTCCAGCGGGCCGAAGGGAGCCAGGCCAATGGCAGCCAGCGCATGTTTTTTGAAGAAAGCGATCGCTTGGTCCAGCGTTTCATCCGGTGTGGTGGTCGGGAAACGGATTTCCTCCCGGATATCGTCCGGTCCGGTTCCCACCGCGCAGATGAACTTTGTCCCGCCGCCTTCCAGGCAGCCACAGAGTTTTTCCATAAGTATCTCCTCGCAACGATTGTAGCAGAAACTGGTAGAATCCTGCCATGCTTTCACGACAACTTTGGACGATTGGTTTGCTCGTTATTTTTTCGACAATGTTCAGCACAAGCCTGACAGCTTGCGAGACATCCACACCGTTTGACCTGTCCATCACACCCGCTTCGGTCTGGAGTTCGGGCCAGCCTGCCACGGCTGCCGCAGCACTCACCACTCCCACCACCTCTTACATTCTCCCGCCAACGCGCATACCCGGCTCGGCCATCCCCACGCCCACGCCAGACTTCTTACATTACCAGTCCTCGACGGAGCGCGGCCCGGAGACGTATATCGTCCAGCCCGGCGACATGCTCAGCGCGATTGCTGAGCGTTACAGCGTCAGCGTCCCGATGCTCGTCCAGGCCAATAATATCTCTAATCCGGATGCGTTGGAAGTAGGTCAAACGCTGACCATCCCGGTGCCGATGCCGCAAGCTCCCGGCCCGGCTTTCAAGCTCATCCCCGATTCCGAGCTGGTTTACGGTCCGTTGAGCGGCCAGTTCGACATAGACACATTTATCCAGAGCAAACACGGTTACCTGACTGATTACTCGGATGTAGTTAACGGCGAAACCCTCACCGCCGCGCAAGTAGTCCAACGCGCCGCCCAGAATTTCTCGGTCAGTCCACGCATCCTGCTGGCGGTGCTGGAATATCGCTCGGGCTGGGTGACCAACCCCAATCCCGACTCTTCTTTGGGCGATATGCCGCTTGGCTACAATGACGATTTCTACGTGGGCCTGTACAGGCAACTGGTCTGGGCGGCTGCAACACTCAACAATGGTTATTACCGTTGGCGCTCCGGCGCGGCCACCGCCTGGGTATTAACGGATGGCTCCGTCGTCCCGATTAACCCGACGATTAACGCCGGGACGGCCGGCGTGCAGAATTTCTTTGCCCAACTGGACGATTATGACGCGTGGCTGCGCAACGTATCACCGGGCGGCTTCTTCGACACCTTTACCCAGCTCTTTGGCTATCCCTTTGACCTGGCGATCGAACCGCTCGTCCCGGCCAATTTGACCCAGCCGCCGCTGCTCCTGCCGTTCGGACCGGGCGAAATCTGGGCTTTCACCGGTGGTCCGCACCCCACCTGGGACTTTGGCTCTCCCCTCGGTGCGCTGGACTTTGCTCCGCCCGGCGAAGCCCTGGGCTGCGTCGAGACCGATTACTGGGTCACGGCGGTGGCCGATGGGCAGGTGCTTCGCACTGGCGATGGCGTGGTCATCCAGGATATAGACGGCGACGGGATCGAAGGGACCGGTTGGGTGATCCTCTACATGCACGTCGAAACCCGTGACCGGGTACAGCCTGGGACGTCCCTGCGCGCCGGTGACCGGATCGGGCATCCGTCCTGCGAGGGCGGCCAGTCCAGTGGCACGCACGTCCATCTTGCCCGGAAGTTCAATGGCGAATGGATTTCTGCCATCGGGGCGGTCCCGTTCAACTTGAGCGGCTGGATCTCCGATGGGACGGGCGAGGAATATGTCGGCACGCTGACTCGCGATGGCGTGGTTGTCGAAAACTTTGAAGGCAACAGCACGGTCAACCAGATCCAGAGATGATTTTCACTGCTCTTACTTCTCTCTCATCTCTGCTCTTTAACTGCTGGGGTATAATCTCTCGTTGATGAAACCAACTTCGCTGCACATGGGCAAAGTACTTGCCCTGTTTCTCATTACCGGTATGCTCCTTTCTGCCTGTGGCAGCAATCTGTGGGGGACGTACGACTCTTACATTACCCCCACTTCCGGAACCACCCAGACGGCTGCCGGGGATCCTGTCCCCTCCCAACCATCAACCTCAACCGCCTCACCTGTCCTGTCGCTCATCACGGATGTTGCGACAGCCAGTCTCACACTAACTTACACACCTACAGAAGCCTCAAAGACCCGGATACCGGGTCCATCCTTCTCCTATATTTCCCAATCGGGCGATAGCCTGAATGTGGTTGCTGTCCATTTTGGCGTCAAGGCCTCGGAGATTACGTCGTCCGGTCCCCTGTCAGCTATCGGCTTCGTCAATCCTGGCACCCTTCTATTCCTGCCTGACCGCATGTCCCAGACTCTTACAACTCCCTCCCAGCGCATCATCCCGGATAGCGAATTGGTCGATTCGCCCTCGGCGGTCAATTTTGACATTGGAGCTTACGTGAATTCAGCCGGGGGGAAATTGAGCACCTTTCACGAATATATGACCAATGTCGGCACGATTACCGGGGCGCAGGGCGTCGAGCGCATTTCCCTGGGGAGTTCCATCAGCCCGCGCTTGCTGTTGGCGCTCATCCAATATTACACCGGTTGGGTGCAGGGGCAATCTAAGCCGGGCTTAGACGAAAAATACCCGTTCGGTTACGAGAACCCGGCTTTCCCCGGACTTTATCAGGAAATGCGCCTGGTGGTTCAAGACCTCTTATCCGGGTATTATGGCTGGCAGGCCGGGACTCTCACCGAACTGACCTTCCCGGACGGGACGACCCTGCGCATCGCACCGAACCTGAACGCGGGTACCGTTGCCCTGCAATACCTGTTCTCCAGGCACCTGAACCATGCCGACTGGCTCGAGGTGATTGATCCGGATACCGGCTTTATCTCTCTCTATAAAAGTATGTTCGGCGATCCGTGGGAGCGTGCCAATGAACTCGGTCCGCTTTTTCCTCCGAACCTGAATCAACCGAATTTTACCCTGCCATTTGAAGTGGGTGCTTTGTGGAGTCTCACTAGCGGCCCGCATCCTGCCTGGGAACAGGAAAGCGCACTGGCTGCCCTGGATTTTGCGCCAGCTATGGACGCGCCGGGTTGTGGCGAATCCAATGCCTGGGTGGTCGCCATTGCCCCCGGTCAGATCGTGCGCTCTGAAACCGGCTACGTCGTACTCGACCTGGATGGCGACGGTTTCGAGCAGACCGGCTGGGTAGTGCTCTATCAGCATGTTGCCACCAAAGGCCGCATCCCGGCTGGCACCTGGGTGAACGCCGGCGATCACATTGGCCATCCTTCCTGTGAAGGGGGTATGGCCACCGGTACGCACGTCCATATTGCCCGGAAATACAACGGTGAGTGGGTGGCAGCCGGTGATCCTCTGCCGTTCGTTTTGAGCGGTTGGACGGTCCATGCCGGAACCCAACCGCGTCAAGGCACGATGACCAAAGGTGATATGGTAATCACCGTCAGCCCGGTGGGTTCGCGCGAGTCGCAAATCATCCGACAGCCGGGTGAATGATCTTTCCTGTGTCCCTGCAAAAGAAACTATCCCTGCTTGTTCTCACTTTCCTGCTGACGGCCTGTCTGCCGCAGGGCGTGGTGGACCTGACGTCCGTCACACCGACGCAGACGCAGCCCGCGGGTCCGACCGTGATGCCGCTGCCGACGCGTCCGAAATACAATCCTGGGGAATTGGTGGATTACCTCGCCCAGGCCGGCGATACACTCCCGGCATTGGCCGTGCACTTCAACACGACCGTAGAAGAGATCCTGGATGCCAACCCGCAGGTCCCCGCGGATGCCACCACCATGCCGGCCGGAATGCCGATGAAGATCCCGATCTATTATTTGCCGTTCTGGGGAACGCCATTCCAGATTCTGCCCGATAGCCAGTACGTCAACGGTCCCTCGGCCATCGGTTTCGATACCGCAGTCTTCGTCTCCAGCCATCCCGGTTGGCTAAAGGATTACCGCGCCTATGTTGTCAGCGCCAACCATTCCGGGGCCGAGATCGTAGACATCGTGGCGACCAACTACAGCATCAGCCCGCGCCTCCTGCTGGCACTCTTGGAATACCAGACCGGCGCGCTTTCCCAGCCGGTGCAGCCCAGCGGCAATTATCCGCTCGGCGAGGTGGATTACAACTATAGCGGTCTTTACATGCAACTCGTCTGGGCGGCGAACGTGCTGAACTATGGTTACTATGGCTGGCGCACCGGACAACTGTCCGAGCTCGATCATCTTGATGGGACCGTCGAACGCCCTGACCCCTGGCAGACCGCCGCGACGGTGGCGTTCCAGTATTATTTTTCCCTCCATTCATCACCGGGGCAATACGCAATCGCCATCGGACCGGATGGCCTGGCGCGTGTTTACCGGGACCTGTTCGGTAATCCCTGGCAGGCAGACCAGCCGCATATTCCGGTCAGCTTGCAACAGCCGGCCTTTTCCTTTCCCTTCTCGGATGGCGAGACTTGGAATCTCACCGGCGGCCCACACGGCGGTTGGGGCATTCCCGAGCTTTGGCCTTACGCGGCGCTCGATTTTGGTCCGCCGGTAAGTGGTTGTGCTTCCTCCGACCGCCCGGTGGTGGCAATGGCAGATGGGGTCGTCGTCCGTTCGCAGACGGGCGTGGTGATGCTCGATTTGGATGGAGATGGCGATGAGCATACTGGTTGGGATATCCTCTATCTGCACGTGGCGACCGAGGGGCGCGCCTCGGTGGGTCAGACGTTTAAGAAGGGTGACGCGCTCGGCTACCCATCTTGCGAGGGTGGCCAGGCGACCGGTACACATGTCCACATCGCTCGCAAGTACAACGGCGAGTGGATCCCTGCTGACAGCGCCATTCCCTTCAACTTGGAAGGCTGGATCGCGCATAATGGAGATGCCGCCTATCAAGGCACGCTGATACGCGGCAATCAGACAGTCACCGCCTGTGCCTGTGCGGATGCGCCCAGCCATGTCCAGGCGGGGAAGTGATCATATAGCCTCCCGGCCTTTTCAAGCTACTGGGAGGCTGAATTCACGTTACATTGGCTGATACGTTCCCTGTTTTGTAAGCCTATTCTTTCCTGCCCCCTCGTCTTCGTAAATCTCATACGCTAATTCCATCGGGATGACCTTGCCGAGCATGACCTGGGCCGGGCAATATTTTGTGGCCGAGAGTTCGATGGCGCGTAGCACCGCCGCCTCGTCCACGCGGTGGCCGGTGACGAGATAAGTGATGACCGCCTGCGTGAACACTTTCGGGTGTTCGCTTGCCTGGCCCGTGTGGACCTTGACTTCGAAGGCAGTTACATCCTGTTTCTTCTTTGCCAGGATGGAAACCATGTCCATCGCCGTGCAACCGGCCAGGCTGACGGCCATCAGTTCCAGCGGGCGGAAGCCGTCGTTCGCGCCGCCCACTTCCGGGTCCGCGCCGAGCGGGACCTCGAAGCCGGTGTCGGCTGTGCCGGTGAAACTCAATCCCTGATGCCAGGTGACTTTGGCGTCCATATTACTTCTCCAAGAGCGGGGTAACGTATTTTTCCAGGGTTGCCCGGTTGATTGAACCCGTCCAGCTCATGCGCACGATGCCTTCCTGGTCCATCACGTAGGAACTGGGCAGGTCCCAGTTCTGGAGGGCCTCCAGTGCTGCACCGTGCGGGTCGAGCCAGACTGGGAAGCTCAATCCATTCTGCAGGACAAAATTTGCGACGGTGTTGGCGGGTTCGCCCGATTCGATGGCGATGACGACGAAACCATCTCTGGCATGGGTTGTGTAGTACGCCTGTAGCTCAGGCATCTCGGCCTTGCACGGCGGACACCAAGTGGCCCAATTGTTGAGCAGTACCACTTTGCCGCGGTATTCGTCAAGCGAGGTCGGATTGCCTTGCACATCGGTCAATGCCAATTGTGGGGCGGCATAGCTAACGCTGGCAGGCGAGAGGGCGACCCCGGCACTCTCGAGGACATTCTCCTGGGCTCCGGTCAGATAGAAAATGACCGCTGCGCCGACCAGGAAGAGTCCCATGATTAGAAAAGCCATTCCCAGGCTGCGGATACGTTGCGTTCGGTGTTTCGTAGCGGCTTTTGACATAGAATCTATTGGCGAACCGGTTTGAGGCTTGGCTCCGAGGAGGTCCGCTCTGCTGCGGGACGGCACGGGATTGCTGTTTGTCCATGCGTCAATGAGGCAGGTAATCTTCCAGGTTCAGGGTCCGGAAAAGCCGCTCGCGCACCACACCAGCGACTTCGGCAGGTTCCGTGGCGGATTTGTGATAAAGATAGACGGTCTTGCGTAGGGTGTCCACGACAATGCGGCAATTCTGGCATTCGGCGATGTGGTTTTCAATTTCCTGGCAGAGTTCTTCGCTTAGGCCGCCGTCCACGTAGTCGGACAAAGAGCCCAACAAAGCTTTGCATTTGGAATGATCGGTATCGCTCATTCTTCGCTCCTTTTTTTGAGCCGTTCGCCGTAGTAGCTGCTGAGGTCGTCGCGTAGGCGCAGGCGGGCACGCAGCAGGCGGGTCTTGACCGCGGTCTCGTTCAGGCTAAGGGCCTGGCTGGTCTCCTGGATGGACAGGCCTTCGATATCGCGCAGGATGAAAACGATGCGCAGGATCTCCGGCAGGTGCTGGACGGCGCGATCCAGGGCGGCGCGGGATTCAGACGAAAGAAACTCTTCCTCGGGCAGACAACACCAGTCGGTGAACTGGGCCGGCTCGTAATCGCTGTTCTCTTCGTCCTCCGGCGTGGTGTCGCTAAGAGTAATCTCGGGGCGCTGCTTGCGTAACAGCATCAAGGCTTCATTGGATGCGATCCGGTAGAGCCAGGTGGACAAGCTGGAACGTCCCTCGAATTCGCCGATGTGCTGGAATGCCTTCAAAAAGGTGTTCTGGAGCACGTCTTCGGCGTCCGGCGGGTTGCCGAGCATTTTGAGCGCCAGCCGGTAAAGCGGGCCTGAATAAGTGTCCACCAGCCGGGCGAACTCGCCGCGATCTCCAGAGCGCAAGGCCTCGACAGAAATTTCAGCCTGATCATCACCCATTAGATGATTTCCTCGTGCAAAAAGTTGCTGTTCAGAGTATACACGAAATTGAAAAAGTTCATGACAAAGCACACGGACGAATGTCTTGTCTTTTAGGATATTTGCCACTATGAAGGATGGGCAGGTTTCGCTAATATCTTACATAATCATGAATCTAGAGAAGTACAGCCACCTTGCTTTTTTTGCGGGTTTGAGCGCGGCAGATATCCAGTTGCTGGCGCCATTTTTCGCGCCGCAGACCTGGGTGGCGGGCGCTTCCATTTTTGAGCAGGGCGACTATGCCGAATACCTCTACCTGGTGGTACGCGGCGAAGTAACCATCCACTACAAACCCGACGATGGGCCGGCGATGACCGTGACGCGCGTCCAGCCCGGGGGGATTTTCGGCTGGTCGGCAGCGATGAACAATCCGGCTTATACTTCCGGTGCGGTCTGCTCATGGAGTAGTGAAGTTTTGCGTATTCGTGGAGCGGACCTGCGGGCTTTATGCGAAAAGCACCCTGAACTTGGAAAGGTCATCTTGGATCGGCTGGCTAGAGTGATCGCGGAGCGCAAACAGAGTCAGCAAGGACAGGTGACCTCATTGCTGGCGAGTGGGATACGCTTGCCAGCAAAGAATGGAGAAGCAGCCATGGTCGAGATAAAAGCGAACCCGAAAGTCGAATTGCAGATGAAGGCACTGGTCGAGCAATTGAGTGCTTATATCGAAACTTTTCACGGTGGTTCAGCCGAATACGTTTCGTTCGACGGGAAAGTGTTGAAGGTGCGCCTGGGCGGTGCTTGCCTGGGCTGTCCACTTTCCCCGTCCACGCTGCATGGCTGGGTGGAAGGGACGGTGAGACAGTTTTTCCCGGATATAGAACGCGTAGAAGAAGTGAAATAGTATCGTGACCCGCCGCAGATAGCGGCGGGTCATTTTTCGTGCGCCCAGCATTGGCGTTGACTAGAGGGTGAGAGACCCTTTGGATGAAGCCCGGCGGACTTGCGCAGAGGGTTGAGCCGTCCTCGGCACGAGTACCCAGGTAGTGGGTACGAGACAGAAGAAAATCCGACGCAAATCCATCTGCGTTATTCTCGGTGAACCGCCGGATGCGGACCCGCATGTCCGGTGGTGTGAGAGGAAGCGGTTGGCTGCCGCTCCCTGCTCGATTTATAAGCAGAGAATTATGAAATTGTAAGCTCTCTATAGGTTGATTCATGCTACACTCGATTTAATCGTATCTACTTATGGGCTTTGAAGGAAATTCGCACAAAAAAAGAAGGTCAAAGTGAGAACTCCTAAGACTGATTCACAAGCAGCCAATGAGGATCCAAGAAAAACTGGGATGGCTTTGCAGGCCGAGATTGACGAGCGCAAACGGGTTGAAAAACTGCTAGCCAGGGAACAGTATCTACTAAAGTCCTTGCTTGATAACAGCCCCGAATATATTTACTTCAAAGATACCGAAAGCCGCTTTATAAGAATATCCAAGTCTCACGCTAAAGCATTTGGATTGAACGATCCTTCAGAGGCAGTTGGCAAGACGGATTTTGATTTTTTTACCGGTGAACACGCCCGGCCAGCCTACGAGGGTGAACAGGAGATCATTCGCACAGGGAAATCTTTGAGCATAGCGGAAAAGGAAACGTGGCCCGATCGTCCCGATACGTGGGTTCTGACGACCAAGATGCCTCTGCGCGACGAGAAAGGGAAAATCATCGGCACGTTTGGCATCTCCAGAGATATCACCGGGTATAAGCCCGCAGATGACGCCATGGGCTGGCAGTCCAACCGGCTACAAATCGCGGCCGAGGTGGCTCGGACAATAAGCGCAAGCCTGGATCTCAACGAATTGCTACCCCTTGCAGTGAACTTAATCCTGGAAAGATTTGAATATCATCACGTGGGTATTTTTCTACTGGACAATACTGGCGCGTGGGTCGTTCTGCGCGCCTCCTGTAGCAGCCAACCAGACCAGACGGTCATCGCTTCTGATCTGCGGTTGTCCATTGACGACCAGAGCGCGGTAAGTCAGGTTATTCGCTCCGGTCAACCGCATGTGACGGAAAAAGTTGGGACAGAAAATGCTTCTCTGCCTCCTGTCATCTTGCCAGAGACACGCTCCGAAGCAATCCTGCCACTTTTTGTAGGTGAAACGGTGATCGGCGTGTTGGACGTGCAAAGCGCGCAAACAAACAGTTTCAACCCAGACGCGGTTTCCATTCTCGCCATCATTTCGGACCAGATAGCAATTGCAATTCAGAATGCTCGCCTGCACGCTGCCTTGCAAGTGCGCGCCGAAGAACTGGAGCACGCCCGTTTGGTGGCCGAAAAAGACAACCACGCCAAGAGCGAATTTCTGGCCAATATGAGCCATGAAATCCGAACGCCGATGAATGGGGTAATCGGTATGTTGGAACTAGCCTTGGATACACCCCTTAACGACGAACAGCGTGACTTTCTCAACATTTCCCTGCAAAGTGCTGAGGCTCTGCTAACCTTGCTGAATGATATCCTTGATCTCTCCAAGATCGAGGCCAGGAAACTTGATCTTGAGACGATTGACTTCAACCTGCGCAATACCGTTGAGGATGTAGCTTATACCCTCGCCCAACGTGCGCAAGATAAAGGTCTGGAGATGGCCTGTCTGATTCATCCGGACATTAAATGTGAATTGCGCGGTGACCCTGGACGTCTGCGTCAGGTTCTAGTGAATCTGGCCGGGAATGCCATCAAGTTCACAGATAAAGGCGAGATTCTTATCCGTGCCGAGCCGGTTTCGGAAACTGAGACTCACGTTTCAATCCGATTCTCGGTAAAAGATACCGGTATCGGTATCCCGCCGGAAAGGCAGGCGGCTATTTTCGAGCGTTTCACGCAAGTTGATGGTTCGACCACCCGCCGGTATGGTGGAACTGGCCTGGGTTTAACCATTTCCAAACAGTTGATTGAGACTATGTGTGGACAAATTAGCTTGGACAGTACACCGGGCGTCGGTAGCACATTCTGGTTTGATGCTATTTTTGAAAAACAATCTCTTAAAAAAGAAATCGGATCATCGGTTGCCCTACCCGTGAATATCAAGAACTTGCACATCCTGGGTGTGGACGACAATACCACAAACCGCATGATCATCACCAAGATGGTGGAAAGTTTTGGCTGTCGAATTGAAACGGCCGCCAGTGGATCGAAGGCATTGGAAATGCTGCAGTTTGCTTATAACAACGGAGATCCATATCAGGTGGTCCTACTCGATATGCAGATGCCGGATATGGATGGTGAGCAAACGACGCGAGAAATCAAGGGCGACCCCCTCGGCAAGGATATCAACATCATCATCCTGACCTCAATGGCGCAACGCGGGGATGCTGCCCGTCTGGAGGCAGTTGGCTGTTCGGGTTATTTACCCAAACCTGTCAAACAGAGCCTACTGCGTGAAGCACTTGTGGCCGTGCTGGGCCAAAAGCGATCAAGAGATGGCGCTAGCCGTCTGGTCACTCGTCACCTCTTATCCGAGCAAAAACGCCAGGGCTTGCGGATCCTGTTGGCCGAGGATAACCCTGTCAACCAAAAATTAGCCGTAGTTCTCCTGCAAAAAGCCGGTTTCTCTGTCGACGTGGTTGAAAATGGCTTGCAAGTCGTTGGGAAAGTCAAGGAAGGCAAGTACAATGCGGTATTGATGGATGTGCAGATGCCCGAGATTGATGGGTTGGAAGCTACAAGGCGCATACGTCGGGAGGCTGAACTAGGTGAACATATCCCGATCATTGCGATGACAGCCCATGCTCTCAAAGGAGATCGTGAACGCTGCCTGAAAGCGGGAATGGACGATTATATCTCCAAGCCACTCGATCCATGGGTTTTGCTGAAGATACTTGACCAATGGATGACAACAGGTCCGGAAGAAATAACACAGGATGATGCTAAAAATAACACTGAGAGCCAGGATTATTCTGTACGACCGGATGCGTTCCCCTTTGAAGAAAGTTATCTATCTCCCAACGAAGGGTTATTTGGTGAAAACATAGTGGCATCTGACCGGGAATCTGTTGTTGAACCGGTCAAACCATTTGTGGATGAAGTGCCAGAACTACCACTTGACGTGAAGGCAGCACTGCCTCGTTTCGACAATGACCGGGAATTCTTCCTGGAAATGTGTCAGGATTTCATGAAGAACTTGCCTCCACGGATGGAGGAACTAAGGAATTCTCTGCAGAAGAAAGACTCGGCAACTTTTTCGCGCGCTGCACATAATCTCAAAGGAGTTTCCGTTAATTTTAACGCCATGGCGGTTAACCGGATTGCAGCAGAGCTTGAAATGATAGGACGGCAAGATGAATTGGATGCAAGTGGCCCTCTCTTAGACCGTCTGGACGCCGAAATAGTCCGGTTGCGCGAGTATATGGTTGGCCTGGGCGTGAAGTCGTCCGCTTGAATTAACTCACAATAGGAGTTCAAATGCCCCGCATTCTTGTTATTGATGATGAATCGTTGTACCATAAAATGATTTTCCATGCCCTTGAGGCTGAAAAATATCAACTCGATTTTGCATCAAATGGTACAGAAGGTTTACAGAAAGCCAAAATTCTTAAGCCAGATTTGATCATCACAGACGTGGTGATGCCCGATATTGATGGGTATGAAGTAACTCGGCTCTTGCGTCGCGAGCCTCAATTTGCTCATATTCCCATTCTGGTATTGACTGTTCAGACCGGCTTGCAGAATAAGCTCAAATCTTTCGAAGCAGGCGCAGACGATCACCTGACCAAGCCATTTGAACCAGAAGAATTGGCTGCGCGTCTGGCTGCCCTACTGCGCCGTGCCGAAATCCCTCCAACACGCGCTCTTCCTGTACCGGTCCCCGAAGAAGCGCGACTAATCGCAGTTCATAGTTTACGAGGCGGAATAGGTTGTTCAAGTCTGACCGTCAACCTGGGGGTAGGGTTAGCTTCATTATGGGGGATGCCTACCATCCTACTCGACTTGACGATGATGGCGAGTCAAGTGGCATTAATGCTAAATGCTACTCTCAAGCGGACCTGGGCGGACATTGCCCAATATAGTCCCGCTGAATTGGATATGGATATGCTGGAATCCATTGTCGGGAGACATGAGAGCGGGGTGGCTTTCATCGCCGCTCCCACTTTTCCTACCGAAGCCGAAACAATCAGTTGCGATATATTGGATGCTTCATTGCAATTGCTGCGAAAGCATTATGATTATTTGGTAGCCGACTTACCGCACGATTTCAACGACATTGTTGTTCATACTCTCGACAAAGCGGATGTAATTCTCTTAACAACTGCACCCGATGTGGCTTCCATCCGTGCTGCAGCGGCAGCGCTGCACACGTACAGCAAGCTAAATTATCCGCCTGAAAAGATAAGACTGGTTTTAAACGCCATATTTCCCAAACATGGCTTGCCCAAGGATAAAATTGAGGCTGCTCTTGATTTCCCTGTTATGGTGACGATCCCTTATACATCCGATAGTTTTGTTGAAGCGATTAACTATGGGCAGCCGCTCATTTCTTCTAAGCCGGATGAACCGATAGCCGGTCTTTTGGAGGATCTTGCTTTTTATTTGAGCAGGGATGCCGATAAAAAATCCCGTCCCGAGAATCCCACCGAATCTTGGAAACGCGTGTATAAACGGTATTCTAAGAAGAAGAAATAGTTTTCTGGTTGAACGAAGATTTTTCCTACCCGTGTCAATTGACACAGATAAAACAGCCCCTCGCCAAAAAAGCGAGGGTCTGCCGTTTTAAAAACAGGTTATTTCGACGTAAAGGCGGAGATGACCAGGATCGCACCCACTACCAGTAAGACGCCGATCCAGGCATACTCGAGGACACCCACAAATGGCGCCCCGAGAAAGAAACCCAACAGGAGCAGCACCGCAGCCGGGATAAAGGCCCATTTCATTTTTGCCAGAAGCGCTACCAACACAAAGGTGAGTCCCAGGCCGACGAAGAACACACCGCCGGAATCATTTGCGCCATAAGCATTGCTCATAACCGAAGTAATTCCCAGTGTGAGCAGAACGCCGCCGGGGATGATGGCCCACCATTGCTCGGGCCTGCGGAGGTACACGGCCCAGAAACCTACGCCAATGCCTCCCAGGAAGGCCAACCCGCTCCAACCGAGTCTGTCCAGCAGTAGTGTCGAAGCAGCCATACCGGCCAAGGTAAAGCCGGGGATGGCAGCCCACCACCTGGAGCGGTCGCTGAAGAACCAGAACAGGAAAATTGCCGCGCCGATGGCCAGGAGGCCAGCCCAGAAAAAGTCGGTGGCCCCTTTCAATACACCAGTCCGGTCAAGCAGCATCAGGATGCCACCCAAGATCAGCGCTGCACCGACGAGAATGCGGTAATCAAAACGCTTTAACATAGTTTTCTCACTTTGCACTATTTTACTTCGATTGAACCGACGCCCGCGTTAATGGTAACGTCGGCGCGGTTGGCTGCAGTCGCATAATCCGCGGACTGGTAGAGACCGCCCTCGATGCGCGGGAAGCGGTTCGAGTCAACATTGACCGAGGCGACACCACTCTTGACCCGGATGCGGGCTGCCACAACCGTCGGGATGCGGACATTCAGCGAGGAGGCACCCGTATCAATGTCCACGCGGGTGTTGCCGGCGTTGGCCGGGAGGACAACCTCCGTGCTACTCGCGCCAGTGTCAATGTCCAGGTCTACGACTTTCAGGTCGGACAGGTCGAGGGTCGAGGAGCTTGCCCCGCTGTCGATCTTCAGGTTCAGCGGAACATTGCCATTGAGGTAGATATCCCAGTCCAGACTTTGCCCCGGGTACCAGGCCCAGAAATGGGGTGAGTTACGCACCTTGACCTCGAGCTGATCCGCCTCGAGCCGTGACTTGTATTCTACTTCGCTGCCAAACACGCCTTTGAGCACCTCGGTGGCCGAGGCCCCGCCCCGGACGTTCAGCCGCCCGGCTCCATGGTCCAGTTTGATGCGGGCGCTGCGAGCGTTTTCCAACGGGATTGAAACAGTCTGCCCTTCCGTTGTGTTCCGTCCTCTGGTCAGGGCACCAATCAACAGCCAGATCCCGAAAAGGATTACAACCACCGGCCAGAAATAGCCGAAAATGTCGCCCGTGAGCCAGCCCAACTGGTGCAGGAGAAGCAGCCCTGCTAGGACAATGAGCACGAGGCCCCAGAATAGACTACCGCGTAGACGCATAGGATTTTCCTCTACTTTCGGCGCAGGAGGCCGCGCACGATGAACCAGATGCCCAGCAAGAACAGCAGGGCGATGGGGAAGTATCCAGCATAAGGGCCGAAGATGGTCCAGCCACCGAACAGGGTTCCGAAAATGGCGAACAAGATTGCGCTGACCAGGAGCGAGTTCAGTCCGTGACGGACAGAATGCTTGAAGTCATCACCCAGCACGCCGGCCAGGATGCTGCCGATCCCCACGAAGCCGGGGATGAGCGTCCATAGGTAGTTCCAGGAGAACCAATCTCCGCTGGCGTTCTGGTAATACAAAATACCGCCAATCCCTGCCACAATGCAAGCCGGGATGGCCATGCCCGGCGCACCGACCAGCAGGCCGATGACCAGAAGCAATGCTCCAGAGAATACTACCCACATGGGCCAGTCAAAGGGCGGCAAATGGATGATTTTCGCCAGCTCGGGGTTGATGCGGGTGGTAATCAACCATCCAGCCACCAGGATAAGAATGATCCCCAAGACCAACTGAGTACGGTTTCTCTTTTGCATAATGGATTCTCCTTATCGAAAATGATTTCTCATATTGTATGTACGCCAACATTAACCAAAAGTTTCGCTTTCCAAGAACCACCTCGATGGGCTATTTTCGCCGGAAGATCCAGGTCGATCCGGCCATCGCCAACAGGACCAGGAGGGAACCCATGCAGGGCAAGCCGCTCCCGTGACCATTCGGCTGGGGCGTGGGCGATTCCGCCGTCGAGACTGCCGCGCTGCCTGCCAGGCGAATGTCGTCTATCCAGACGGTCCCACTATTACTGGCGTCTGCCGAGCCGTCGAAGCCAAAGGCGATCTCCAGCACCTGGCCCGGTTTGTCGAAGGGGGTACCGGCGCCCGTTTCCCAATCGGCGCGGGTGAATTCGCTCCAGGGGATTTCGACCGATGCCCACCCGCCGGTGCTGTCTTGCGGGGTATCGGCATAATCCAGGTACGTCTCCTGCGCGTCGGGCGATCCGGTGTAAACGATCACGCTGTATGGCAGCCCGGAGCGGCTGGAGTGGAGGGAAAACGAAAGCCCCGTTCCGTCGCTCCAATCCTGTACCGTTTCAAAGGATAGCACGCAGGTGCCCCAGGAACCGGCCGCCACGTTGAAATCCACCTTCAATGCCGAGGTCCCGGTATGCGCAGCGTCGCTAGCCGGGACACAGGTGAGACTGTTCCCGGCCGTCTCGCCCATGTAAGTTTCCCAGCGGGAACCGGACAGGTCGTTCCCGTCGAAATCGGCGATCAGGTCAGGGGTCCCGGAAGCAGCGGGCGGGACCTGGGTCTCGGTCGCGGCGAACGGGGGCCGGGTCGGTTGCCCGTCTGCCCAGCGGTGATAATAAACGTTCAGGAGTGGGAGAAACTCTTCCGTGGCCTTGCGGTTGCCCTTCGCCGAGGGATGGTCGTCATCGCTGGAAGCGTGGTAATTGGAGGTGTTTCTCTCGTCAAAGACGTGCTCGATCTGCCCATCCACAAAGCGGTGGTGGTTTTCTGGTCCGGTCAGGACGTTGTAGAAATCGAAGACGGCCACGTTGGGGAGTGTGTAGTTGTTTTCGGCCAGCCAGTCGTTGTACAGCCAGTTGTTGAAGGCACGCGCATTGGCAGCCGCTTCCGGGGAGGTATTCGACATGATGAGCGGCGGGGCGGTGATGACGATGAAGAGTTTATCGGGCCGGCTGGCGAAATACTCCAGGATTTCATTGTAGACGTATTTAGCATTGCCTACCGTCAGGCCATCACCGGGAGCGGCCGGGTCGCCTGGATTCCCCTCCAGGTTGGAATTGGGGAAACAGGACTTGAACATGATAATCTGATTCTCGCCGCCAGGGTCGTTCAGCGAGCGCGTGTAGGAGGAGTTCTGACCGCTTTCGTTGAAGACGGCTTGCATATACTCGGCAGTCCTATCGCTGCGGAACCAGGACAGCCAGTCGGGGATGTCGGTGTGGTCGCCAATCGTCGAACCGTCGCCGTAGGCAGGTCCCCAGCCGTAATTCGTATCGCTGACGAAGTAATTGTTCTGGCCGAGGGCGATGCCCAGCCCGCCGTTATCGTCGGCCAGCCAGTTCTCGCCGCTGGAGTGGTGGATGAAGATGAGCTTGACGGTATGGTCGGGCGGGTTGGGGTTGTCGGCGCGCTGGGGCGCGCTGGAGGGGGATGCCTCGGCGGTCAGGAAGAGAACCAACACCAGTACGAGTGTCGCGAGTCCACGTTTCATACTTACTCCTCACCCGGATGAGCCGGGACCAGACGGGATTTTGACGGTGGCTTTTTGTGCAATGATCCAGATTAATAGTTCTACGCAGGTAATTTGCCGAACAACTTCCAGAACCAGCGGTGCAGGCTGTGCGGGAAGGCTTCGCCCCGGGTGAACATCAAGATGCACTCGCTGTGCACTTCAGCGATGCCGTTTTCCTGGCAAAAACGGATTGCCGCCCCGGACTCAGCACCCTGCTGCATCCAGATGCGTTTGATACCGGCTGCAACCGCCTCGCGGACGATTTTCTCGGTCTGCGCGGGCGGAATGACGATGATGGCGCCGTCCACTTTTTCCGGCAGAGAAACGAAATCCTTATAAGCGGGCGCACCTTCCAGAGTCTTGGCCTCGGGGTGGATGGGATAGAGTTTGTAGCCGTTCTGCTTGAGCTCCTTGTAAATCGTGTTACCAAACTTCTTCCCACCGCGTGAGACACCGACGATGGCCAGCGTCTCTTGGGAAACGAAATCCTCTACTGCTGCTTTAGTGGTCATAAACTCTCCTTGGGGATCAGGGTAAGATAGACGGCCAATCGGCCGGTAATTCAACCATAAACATCTCCACCTCGCCGGTGCCGGAGCGGCCCCAGTTGCTGGTGAACAGGATGCGGGTCAAATCCTGGTTGACGCTGGCTTGCGGCTCTGCCCAGTAGTCGTGCTCCATATTCTCGTCAACCAGCGAGTGGGTGTGCGCCAGGCGGACGACCCGCCCGTCCGGCTTGAGTTCTAGGATAAATACCGAGTCGTCCATCCAGGTGTAGGAGGCTGGGTCGCCGTCGTGGGTGGAGACCACAACCCAGCCCGGGCGCCGGAAGGCACGCCCGGAAATGTGCAATCCGATGGAGGTGTGACTGAAATCGATCGGCCAGAGCGGGGTGATGAGGCCGGTTGCCAGGTCGAGCGTGGAGATATTATCGGTGTCAATATCCTGGTAGAATAGCACCTCGTGCCCCTGGGCGTCCAGTGCCGTATCGGAGTGGCCGGCGATGCGCAGCAGGCCGCGCCCGTTCTGCAAGTTCTGGTCGTAGACCATCAAGCCGCAGGGGTGCTCGTCGGTGCCCAGTTGGTCGGGTTCGCAATATTTATCCATGTACACCAGGAAGTATTTCCCCAGCGGCGAAATGGTCACGCTGTCGATCTCACGCTGTTCGTCAGACCAGCCGCGCACGTCACGGGTGGCAGTGATGGAATCGCTCTCCAGGTCATAAATCAGGAAATACGAGGTCAGCCAGTCCTCGTCCTCGGCCATCAGGCCCCAATAGCGCCCGTCCGCCGAGGGGCTGCCCTCGTAGCGCGTCCAGACCATGAGGCTGCCCGGCACATCGGCGGCGAAGTCGTGAGTGACAGTCTGCTCGCCGGTGCTGATATTATAGGACATGAGCCGTGTGTCGGATGAATAGTAGATAATGCGCGGGTCTGTCGTGCTCCAGCGCGGGTCTGTATCAAGCGGCAGCTGGGCGAGCGGTCGAAGAGTGCTGGCGGAGTAGAGGTACCAAGTGGCTTCGGTGCCGCGTACCAGAATCAGGCTTCCGTCCGCGTTGAAGGATTGGACGCGCGAATATTCATTTTTCAACCCGGTGGAGGCGTCGCCATCGGCCAAATCCGCCTTCCGGTCGGTGACGCGTACCATGCACATCCCGAAGACCGGATCGCGGTCTGGGGTGCGGGCAGGCAGCTCACCCATCTCCGGTGTCTGATAAACGTCAAAGCCGGTAATGACCGGCGGCTTGACCACGTCCCGGCAGAGCGGACTGGACGGGGTTGGCGGCAGGGTGGGAAGGGCTGGCTCGCCGGGCGTTGGACTTATCGCCGTCTCCTCTGGCGTAAAGAAAGAACAGGCCGACAGAGTCAGAATTACAACAGCGGAAAGCAGATGATTTCTGATTTTTTGATTCCTTCGGATATGACAATCAGCCTCAGCTATTTGACGGTAAATGGGAAATTTTTAACCAATGTGTTATCCACGATGACGCGGATGACATAATCTCCCGGCTCGAACGTGCCAACGGGAAACGTGCCCTCTCCACTGGGCAATGTCTGGGTTTGGTCAAAGGTGATCTCACCCGGGCCGCGCGGCTGGATGCAAGCCCGCACTGCCACCTCGGATTTGCTTTCGACCTGGATTACCAGCGAGTCCCCGACCGAATACTGTTCGCCGTTTTCGCCCTCCGGCCCTGGCTGGCCACTCTCCTGGCTGACCAGTTGCATGCTGGTGAAATACTGGTCGAACTTGACCGTATCCGCCGTGCCTCCAACGTCTCCGTTGCAGGATGGTGGCGGGCCGAATGAACCGCAGGCCACTACAACCAGCCCCAATAAAAGAAGAACAACCAAGATTTTGACTTTTGTGGTAAACATGGCAACATCGTTTGGCTACAAAATCATTATAAAGGTCTCAGCACGAAATACAAGAGGCACTTTTTGATATAAAAATCCCGCCGTATGGGGTGGGATGAAGATCAGGCATCTTTCGCCCGGATTTGGGCGCGCCGCTATCATCATCGGCGCGGCAGCGAATAATAGCGCTCAGGCAGGGGCTTGGCCCCTGCCCGAGGGTTCTAGAATGGCCCGTAGTTGATGGCGACCGCCACGGCCAGGAAGGCCACTGTCGCCAGGAATACCCAAAACCACAAGGCGAGCAGCCACTTCACCCATTTGTGGTAGGGGACGACCGTCAGGCTGAGGGTGATGAGCAGGGCCGCGTTGGTCGGATAGACCAGGTTGGAGAAGCCATCCCCAAAACAGTAGGCGCTGACCGCAATTTGCCGGTTGACATGCACCAGGTCCGCGAGCGGCATCAGGATGGGGATAAGCAGCAGGGCTTTCTCGAAGTACAAGCAGACGTCATGCTGAACGTAGCGAAACATCTGGCGAGGCCGTTCTTGTCACCTTTCAGACCCTTCGGCTGCGTCTCAGGGTGACAAAATGTTGCAAAAGTGCATTTCATGGGCCACTTTGAGAATGCTCCGGCCTTTATCCCCGCAAGGCTAATTTGCGGGAGTCAATCGCAGTAACACGCTCCCGTGCGGCTCGACCTCGGCGCTGTAGGCGCTATCGAAGATGCCCATGTCTGCGTGAGCCCACAGGTCGCGGACCTGGTATTTGCCGCTGATTTCCAGGTCGGACCAGTGGACCGGGACCGTGCGAGTCTTATCGCCCCGGTTAAAAATCCCTACGCCCAGGTGTCCATCCGCAAGAGGCTTTTTCCAGAATTCGCACATGCCGTTCCGGCTGGTGCGATAGCCTTGCTGGCCGAGGGCATCCTGGTCAATGGCGATGACCTCATGATTGGTCAGGATCGCGTGGGTGACGTCGTCCATGCTGCGCACGTCGCAGCCGATCATCAGCGGCGCAGCCAGCATACATCACAGGCTGAAATGGGTGCGGTATTCGGCATCGGTGCAGCCCGCGCCGTTGATCTCCTTGCTCCGGCCGCGCAGACCGACTACCAGCATGTCGGTGTCGTTCCAGTGACCGGGCCCGGCATAGGCTTCCAGGCCGCGCTGCTGCTCGAAGCTGATGGATTCGATCCCACAAAGGATGCCACCCCAACTGGCGATGACGTTGTACCACGAGTCGCCGATGTCACCGGTCGTCCGCCAGAGCTGCCCGCCGACTTTGGCCCCCCACAGCCAGGGACGGTGGTGGCCCCACTCGCAGATGGAGAAGATGATCTCGCGCCCGGTGGCGCGCAAAGCCGCGCTCATCTTGCCGTAACGGTATTCGGCGTTGGCGCGCGTATCCTCGGCGTGACACCAGTCATATTTCAGGAAGTCCACGCCCCACTCGGCGAAAATCTGGGCGTCTATCTCCTCGAAATCCTGGCTGGCAGGACGCCCACCGCAGGTCAGCGGGCCGGCGTCGGAATAGATGCCGAATTTCAGTCCCAGCGAGTGGACGTAGTCTGCGACGGCCTTCATGCCATCCGGGAACTTTTGCGGATCGGGAAAGAGCCTGCCATTCGCGCCGCGCCCGCCGTGCCAGTGATCGTCAATGACGACATACTGGTACCCGGCCTCGCGCAGTCCGCTGGAGACGAAGGCTTCGGCGGTCTGCTTGACAATCTCGGCGTTGATCGTTGCGCCGAACATGTTCCAACTGTTCCAACCCATTGGGGGCGTTGCAGCAAGCATGGTTCTACTCCTCAGCAAGATGGTTTTTGAGTGGCTGTTTTCGGGAGGAGTATCCCAGGAAGTCTTCGCAAACCGGGCACAATATTGTGCAGATTTCAAGAATCGGCTGTGCTATACTCTGATTGATCAGGGTAGACATCGGATCTATCCGTCTGTGCCCTCTGAGACCAGGCCGATTATGAATGTATCGCCAGTTATATTACCGCCAACTTGTCCAATGGGGGGAGGATGATGAGAACCCAAAGAATGCAGTAGTATGAAAACCTCCGACTTCGATTACGATCTTCCCCCCGAATTTATCGCCCAGACGCCGATCGAACCGCGCGACTCGTCGCGGCTTCTCGTCCTGAAACGTGACGCCGGGACGCTGGAACATCGCATCTTCGGCGAGATCGGGCAATATATGCGTCCCGGCGACCTGCTGGTGCTCAACCAGACGCGTGTCATTCCGGCCCGGATTTATGCCCGCAAACTGACCGGCGGCCGCGTGGAATTGCTCCTGCTGCGCCGAGAGGATGACTTGACTTGGGAAACGCTGGTGGGTGGGAAGGGGTTGGAAGCGGGCAAACGTGTCGAAGTGGAAGACGGTCCGGCTGCGGAAATCGTAGAGGCGCTGGATGGCTCGCGGCGCCGCGTGCGCTTTTCTGAGCCGATCGAGCCGTACTTCCCGAGGGTCGGGCACGTCCCGCTGCCGCCGTACATCCACGCCCCGCTCAAGGACCCGGAGCGCTATCAAACCGTCTACGCCCACGACCCCGGTTCCGCGGCTGCGCCAACCGCCGGGCTGCACTTCACGCCGCGCCTGCTGGACGATTTGCAAACGCAGGGCGTGAGGATCGCCTATGTCACCCTGCATATCGGTCTGGACACCTTCGCCCCGGTCACCGAAGATCATCCCGAAGGGCACCGCATTCACACTGAGTGGTGCCAGTTGCCACAGGAGACAGCGGACGTTATCAACCAGACCCGTCAATCCGGCGGACGGATCGTTGCTGTCGGAACTACTTCGGTCAGGACGCTGGAGAGTGCCGCGCAAACAGCAACAGACGATAGACCCCAGACCATCGTCCATCGTCTGTCGCCTATCGTCCAGCCGTTTATCGGCCCAACTTCTCTATATATTCTACCTGGCTACAAATTCACACTTGTAGATTGTATGATCACGAATTTCCACCTGCCCAAGTCCACGTTGATCATGCTGGTCGGCGCCTTTGCCGGGCGCGAATGGGTCTTAAATGCGTACGAGATAGCCAAACAGAATGGCTATCGTTTTTATTCATTCGGGGATGCGATGCTGATCCTATGAAGGGGACGCGATACGGTCCGGCATGCGCAGTGGTTTGACCCCCATTGCTCCATCTACCTGGTCGTTCAGGATCATGTTACCCATCTGTTCGCCATACTTGATCAGATTTAGGATCTGACCCGGATCATCCATCGGGATAGCCTCGCTCAGGTCCACCTGGAACCGGCGGAAATCCAAATCCTGGAAGAAGGTTTCCACCAGATGGACTTGCTGGTCGTCAGCCGAGGCCAGGAACGCATCCAGCGTGGTGGTGAGCCACTCCCAGGCCATGAAGCGACCCGGTTGGCCGGGCTTGACCCCCTGTGGATCGCGGCCGGTCCCCAGACTGATGAGCGTCGTCTCCTTCGGATCCCATTTCAGACAGAACTGGGCTTCGTAGGCTGCCAGATAGCAGGGATTGGCATACGACCCAACACCACCATCCACATAACGACCTGCGACGACGGGGAAGAAAGTCGGGACGGAGCTTGAGGCGAGCACAGCCATGATGATCGGCCATTCCTGGTATTCGGGTTTCCAGGGTTTGATGAAGCAAGTCTTGTTGGCAAGCAGATCGAAAGTTGTAATGACTACATCGGTGGGCGGGGTGGCTGTCCAGAAGTCGCTCATTTTCCTGGCGCCGATATGCTTGTGAAGGGCCTTTGCCAGTGGTTCGTGTGGGTAGCGGAAGCGGGTCAGCGGCCAGAAGAATGTCCGCCAGGATCTTTTGAAGATTGTCTCGCCCAGGCTGATATAAAGCCGGTGCAATTGAGTCGCAGTCAGCCCGGCTCCGATGCCGGCGGAAATGATCGAGCCGGTGGACGTCCCCGCTGCCAGCCGGAAGACATTATACACCGGTTTCCTGAGATGCCTCTCCAGCATAGAGAGAGCACGTGTGACGATGACACCACGGATTCCGCCGCCGTCAATGGCGATGGCTACGTTTTTTCGGAAGGGTTTCATTTTTCCTCCTTTGGTCAATCACAAGTGCAACCACAGCTTTCACAAAGTCGATTGACAAATCAAAATAAATGTGACATTCCCCTTCGGGGACGATGTGCGAACCGCCGAAGGCGGTCAAGCTATCCCCTAGCCTGCGAGGAGATTGCTTCGTCGGGCACACCTGCCCTGGCGGGCGGTGCCAGGGAAGAACGCCCTCCTCACAGCGACCCGCTACTTTGTGAAAGCTCTGCAAGTGTAACCCAATTTCGTGGAATTTCAAGCTGGTTGTAAGGTAGAATTTGGATATGACCTTGCAGCAGCTCAATGCCGAACTCCTGATCTGCCGCCGCTGCCCACGCCTGGTGGAATGGCGCGAGCGTGTGGCGCGTGAGAAACGGCGTGCTTATCGCGACTGGGATTACTGGGGCAAACCGGTTCCCGGATTCGGTGACCTACATGCGCGCGTCTTTGTCGTCGGACTAGCCCCCGGCGCACACGGTTCGAACCGGACCGGGCGCCAGTTCACCGGCGACGCCTCGGGCGACTTCCTCTATTCAGCCCTTTATCGCGCCGGATTTGCATCCCAGCCGGCTTCGATCTCCCGCGACGACGGATTGACGCTCACCGACCTGTATACCGCCCCGGTCTGTCGCTGCGCCCCGCCGGACAATAAACCCACGCCCCAGGAGATGGCAAACTGCCAGCCATATTTGGAGTGGGAGATTGAAATCATTCAACCGAAAGTATTTGTAGCACTGGGACGGATTGCTTTTGAGGCTATTTTGCGAACCCGACCGTTGACCGAAGACAGACACCCAAATTCCTTGGTCAACGGTCGTCTGTCCTCGGTCGTGTTTTCTCACGGTGCTCTATACTCGCTGATTACTGATTCACTGAACACTGGTCACTGGTTACTGGCTTCCTACCATCCCAGCCGCCAGAATACCCAGACTGGACGCCTGACGGTTGAGATGTTCGACCAGGTCTGGAAGACGGTGCAAGGGTTGCTAAACAAAACGGTTAGTTCCGGGTATTGGATTGGTGCATAATCGTATGAGCCATGATATGAAGGATGATTACCGTGCTGGCGAGTCGGAACTTCTTGAGGAGTTCGATGCAGACGTAAAACGCTGGCGGCCGATCCTGGCTGGGCGCTACGGGGACGACTTTGCGGATAGAATTCTGAGCGAGAGCCGTGTTGAGTTCAAGGTTCTGATTCCACAAATTCCCTACATTGGTGGTGATGAAAGCTGGACTGGCTCATTGGTTGAGTCGGTCAGATGCCTGGCACTCTACAAGGCAATGAAGAAGAATGGCAAAACAGTGCAGGAAACTGGCAAAGTGTTATATGATGCGGTCCTCGCACGGATCAATGTGCCCCAGACACCAATCCCCCTCTCCGAGTTGCTGACACCCGAACAACTTGTGGAGAGACGAAGAGGACGGGCGCAAAAATCTCGAGAACGACGGTATGCCGAAGGCTATGTGTATGAGTTTATCATTGGTGACGGGGTGGAATTTGATTATGGTTACGATTTCAAAGAATGCGCCACTCAGAAATTCTACCGGGCTCAAGGCGCAGATGAGTTCCTGCCCTTTTTCTGCTTTCTTGACTACCCATCCAGTAAAATGCTCGGTCTGGGATTGGTCAGGACCATGACGCTTGCCGAGGGTTACGAAAAATGTGACCATCGCTTTAAAAGTGGCCGAACGACCGAGTTAAAATGGCCCCCACCTTTTTTGAAGACGAGAGGTTGATCATGCAGAACGCCTATGGCATTATTGCGCTGCTCGGTTCCGGCGAGACTTCCCTGACGGGAGGACGGGTCTTTGAGACCATTGCCCAGCGATTACCCCAGCCTGTGCGGATTGCCATCCTGGAGACGCCCGCCGGGTTCGAGCTGAATTCCTCCCAGGTTGCCAGACGCGTGGGGGAATTCCTGAAGACCCGTCTGCAGAATTTTAATCCCCAAATAGCCATCCTCCCGGCCCGCAAGCGCGGAACGCCTTTTAGCCCGGATGATGCCTCCATCCTGACGCCGCTCTTGTTCGCAGACTTGATTTTCATGGGCCCCGGCAGCCCGACTTATGCTGTCCGCCAATTGAAAGGCAGCCTGGCCTGGGACCTGGTGCGTGCCCGCCACCGTAGGGGCGCGGCGCTCGTTTTTGCCAGCGCAGCGACGATTGCCGTTGGGGCGTGGACGTTGCCGGTCTATGAGATTTATAAGGTGGGCGAAGATGTGCACGCTGTCCCTGGTCTGGATCTGGCCGCCGATTACGGTGCCTCGTTATCTTTTATCCCGCACTGGAACAACGCGGACGGCGGGGCAGAGGTGGATACCAGCCGCTGTTTCGTCGGCCTCGAACGTTTCAATCAGTGGTGTGCCCAACTTCCGGCAGGGCATACCACCGTCGGTTTGGATGAGCATACTGGTTTGATCATTGACCTGGCGGCCGGAAAGTGTACTATCAATGGGGTAAGCTCGGTCACGCTACTGCGCGAGTGCAATCCAGAAATTTTCCCGGCGGGGGCGGAATTCTCGCTCGCCGAATTGGGAGAAATCCGTTGGCCAGAGAAACTGGATGCCGGGATTTCGGCCAGGGCTTGGGGGATGGTCGAAAATACGTCTTTGAGTAGGGATTCTGAGGCTGTCCCTTCAGAGGCCCTGAGCCTCCTCGAAGAACGTAAGCACGCGCGTGACCGGAAAGACTGGGCCGCCTGCGATGCTCTTCGTAAGCAAATAGAGGTACTCGGTTGGACGGTCCAAGATACACCGGACGGACAGAAAATTGTCAGACAACCGTGAATTGAGATAAAATATACACCTCGGAGGTCTGGCTCAGTGAGTCCTATGCGTGCGGTTGACGTTATCATCAAAAAGCGTGACAAGCAGGAACTGACTCGCGATGAAATCGAGTTCTTCGTGGATGGTTTCACGTGTGACGAGATCCCCGATTATCAGGTTTCGGCCTGGGCGATGGCGGTGCTGCTCAACGGCATGACGCCGCGCGAGACGGCCGACCTGACTCTGGCCATGGCCAATTCCGGCCAGATCCTCGACCTTTCCAGCGTAGTAGATATCGCCGTGGACAAGCACTCCTCCGGCGGGGTGGGGGATAAGACCAGCCTGGTGGTCCTGCCGGTCGTGGCGGCCTGTGGGCTGCCGTGCGGCAAGATGTCGGGGCGCGGGCTGGGGTTCAGCGGCGGGACGCTCGACAAACTCGAATCCATCCCCGGTTACCGGGTGGATCTCAGTACCGATGAGTTCAAGCGGCAGCTCAAAGAGGACGGGATCGTCTTGACCGGCCAGAGCTTCGATTTGGCGCCCGCGGATGGCAAACTCTACGCCCTGCGTGACGTGACCGGCACGGTACAGTCCATCCCATTGATTGCCTCGTCCATCATGAGCAAGAAAATTGCTGGCGGAGCGCAGGCGATCCTGCTGGATGTCAAGGTCGGGCTGGGTGCGTTCATGGAAACGCTCGATGAGGCCCGCATGCTCGCACATTGGATGATGGATATCGGCAAACTGGCCGGGTGTGAAGTAATGACTCTGCTCTCGGACATGAACCAGCCGCTCGGTCAAGCGGTGGGGAATGCGTTGGAAGTGGTCGAAGCGATTGATACGCTCCACGGAGCCGGCCCGGTGGATTTCCGTGAACACTGCCTGCACGTCAGCGCACACATGCTGGTGCTGGGCCGCCGCGCCGCGGACCTCGAGTCTGGGCGGCGGATGGCAGAGGCAGCCATCGCCTCGGGCGCGGCCCTCGAAAAATTCCGCCTCCTGGTGCGCGCCCAGGGCGGAGACGTGACCTATGTGGATCATCCGCAAAAATTCCCGAAGGCACAGTTCGTCGAGGTCGTTAAAGCGGATCGGAGTGGGTACTTATCTCAGGTGCATGCCCGCATCATTGGTGAGGCGGCAGTGACGCTCGGCGCTGGGCGCGCGAAAAAGGGCGACCCAGTGGACCATGCGGTTGGATTTATTACCCACCAGAAAGTTGGGGATTTCGTCGAGCGAAATCAGCCTCTCTTCACGATCTACGCTAACGATCCGGCGAAACAGGCTGAAGTCCGGGAAAGCCTCCGGGCGGCGTTCGGATGGAGCGACCAGCCTGTTCCTCCGCTCCATCTTTTCTACAAATAGATCGAATCGGGCATTAAACGCTCGATTTTGCTTAAATTAAATTGCATATTTATAAAGTTTGGTGCATAATAGAGTCAGGAGTACCCATGGCCAAAGTATCCTTGCGAGTATACAACCGTGAAATCGAAAGCATGATCGAGGGCGGACAACTCGACGAAGCCGTTGTCCATTGCCAGTACATTCTCAAGGCCTTTCCGATGCACATCGAGACGTATCGGTTGCTCGGAAAGGCCTTTTTGGAGGCGCGTCGCCACACTGACGCGGCTGATATTTTTCAGCGGGCCCTGATGGCTGTTCCGGATGATTTCGTTGCTCATGTGGGCATGAGTATCATCCGTGATAATGAGGACAGGCTGGATGATGCTATCTGGCACATGGAGCGAGCATTCGAGGTCCAGCCATCCAACCCGGCCATCCAGGGCGAATTGCGCCGCCTATACGGGCGACGGGATGGCGTTGAGCCGTCTAAAATTCGTTTGAGCCGTGACGCGTTAGCAAATATGTATTCACAAGGTGAGCTCTTCAACCAGGCTATTGCTGAGATCCGTTCCGTTCTGGCCGAGGACCTCAATCGCCCCGATCTACAAGTTATGCTGGCGCGTGCCTATTACCGTGCTGGACAGAAAGTTGAAGCCGCCGAGATGGCTGCCGCACTGCTTAAAAAATATCCCTATTGCATGGACGCTTTACGCATCCTGGTGGATGTGCTCCCGGATGCAACACGTTCCGAAAATATCCGGGTCTATCGCCGACGCTTGCGCTTGCTTGACCCTTATTCATTCTTTGCCACCGATTCTGTCTTCGCCTCCGACCAGGTGGCCGATATAGCTGTGAACCTCGAACGGCTTGAATACAGAACGACTGCAGCGCCTGCTACATCTCGGCCAGACTGGGCTTCTTCGCTGGGCATCAAGCTGGCAGGTAAGAAACGCGCAGAACCTCGGCTGGATCGGACGAGAACTGAAAAGACTACGAAACCATTGCTGCCCTTTGTGCCGGAACCTTCCGAATCCTCTTCCGTTCCCACCGCCGAGAGAGGTTCTGTCCCGGATTGGATGCGTGCCGCTGGTTGGCAAGAATCCACGGACGCAGCACAAGAAGGTTCGCTGGACTCCAGCGAAGTGCCGCCCGCCGAACCGATTCCCCAAGCCGACATCCCTGATTGGCTCAAGTCCATGGCTCCGCCGGAGGTGACTGGCGCAGCAACTGCTGAACCCGAACCTGCCTCCGCGGAGATCTCATCTACAGATACCGAGCCTGTCACTACTCCTGCAGAGATCTCATCTACGGATGCCACAGCTTTGCCCGACTGGTTAACGGGCCTGGGCGCTGGCATGGCCGCTGAGACTGCCGCTATGTCGGAACAATTGCAACCCGAAGATCAACCCGTGCTTGTTGAAGAACCAGCCCCGATACCCTCCTCTATTACTGATGAAACTGTTCCTATATCGAAAGAAATTCCGCCGATCCAACCTCCTGTAGAAAGGACTGACCAACCGGTCAAGGCTGAGGACGATACGATGGCCTGGTTGGAACAACTGGCCGTTGAGCAGGGAGTAAATCCGGAGGAACAGCCTGCCGCCGCCACACCTGCGGAATCGGTCCCCGCTACGCCGGAACCGGCGCCAGAAGAGGATATTACGATCACATCCTGGTTGAGCAGACTGGACGTTGAGGAGGCAGCAGGGAAATTGCCGCCTGCTTCAACCAGCGTTGAACAACCCGCCGTGCCTTTGGAAGAATTGCCTGATTGGTTGAAAGAACTTGATAAACCCCTCGCTCCGTCTGAGTCAACAAAAACCAACGAAGATTCGGAGGTACCTGTCTGGGAGGACGAGAATGCTACGGTCTCTGAGCAGGCCGCGCCAACCATATCTGAAGAGTGGGTCCCGGCGGAGAGACCAGGCGAAAGCACGGCCCAGCCGAGCGGTCCGGATGTGTCCACTGCCGGAGCCTCGGCTGTTGTCGAACCTGGCTTGCTTTCTACCGAGACGCCCGTCCAGCCCTCGATCGTCCAAGGGACTGGGATATTGGCGCGCCTCCCTGCCCAGCATAAAGACGCCGAATTCCTCTCTGGAGCGCAGGCTGCGCTCGAAGGTCACTCGCTGGGCGATGCGATGAAAGAGTACGGAAAGCTCATCAAGAAAGGCCGTTTGTTGGACGAGGTGATCCACGATTTGCGCGAAGCGATCTATCGTTACCCGGTGGACGCAATTGTCTGGCAGACCCTGGGAGATGCTTACATGCGTGCCAATCGCTTACAGGACGCCCTGGATGCCTACACTAAAGCCGAGGAACTGATACGATAACCTTACGGCGCGTCGCATGGTAAAATCTGGCCTCGGGGCGTGGCCTGCCCCGAGGCTATTCTTGAAACGGAGAAAATAGAATTTATGGAACGGTCGCTTGTACTTGTTAAACCCGACGGCGTGCAACGCGGGCTGATTGGCGAGATCATCGTTCGCCTGGAACGACGCGGCCTGCGGATGTCGGCTGCCAAGTTCTTGCAAGTCAGCCAGGAATTGGCCAAGACACATTATGCTATCCATAAGGGCAAACCTTTTTACGATGGTCTTATTCAATATATTACCTCTGCACCGGTGATGGCGATGGTCTGGGAAGGGCCAAATGCGATTGCCGCTATCCGCCAGATGATGGGTGCTACTCGCCCGACCGAAGCTGCCCCCGGCTCGCTGCGTCATGATTTCGCCCTCGAAGTGGGTCGCAACCTGACTCACGCCTCGGATTCAGTCGAGAATGGCGAAAAAGAAGTGGCATTGTGGTTCAAATCTGCCGAATTGGTGGATTGGAAGCGCGATGCCGACTGTTGGATTTTTGAGAAGAGTTAAATACTGATTTTTGGCAGTAAAAGGAGCTTTCATGACCGCAGAACTTTTCCAGAAGATGGCCCAGAGCATTTTGGATGGCGATTCTGATGTCGCTGTTGCGCTGGCGAAACAATCCCTCGAAGCCGGTGTGGACCCACTGGAGGCAATCGCCAACGGCTTTGTGCTGGGCGTCAACCAGGTGGGCGAGAATTTCTCCTGTGGACAGGCGTTCCTCCCGGAATTGGTCATGGCGGGTGAGGCCATGAAGGCGGCGGTCGCCACTCTTGAGCCGGAGATGCAGAGACGCGGCACTGCCCGCCAGGTCTATGGCAAGGTCGTGCTGGCGACCGTCGAAGGCGATATTCACGAGATTGGCAAAACGCTGGTCGGGACGATGTTGGGCGCATCGGGTTTCCAGGTCTATGATCTCGGCGTGGACGTGCCGGCGGCAAAGATCATCGAAAAAGTCAAGGAAGTGGACGCAAATCTGGTCGGTCTAAGTGCACTGCTGACGACCACCATGGTCAAGCAGAAGGAAGTGATTGACGAACTGGACAAATTGGGCCTGCGCAAGAAAGTCAAAGTGATGGTGGGCGGTGCACCTGTGACGCGTGACTGGGTCCAGAAAATCGAAGCGGACGGCTACTCCGAAGATGCCATTGGCGCGGTCAGTCTGGCCAAGCAACTGGTCGGCGTGGCATAGGCGGACCCGGAGCCTGTCATGCCCAAGAGAATCAAATCCATCACCAACCCGAAGCTGCGGTTGGAAATCCTGAGCCCGCGAGAAGTCAAAAAAATCCACGATGCCACGCTGTGGATCATCGAAAAGGTTGGTGTGCGCTTCCCATCCAAACGCGCCCTGGAGATCTGGGCCGTGCATGGCGCCGAAGTGGATGGCGAAAAGATGATTGTCCGTGCCAAGGCGGAACTCATCGAAGAAGCCCTGAAGACCTGTCCGCCGGTGTATCCGCTGGCAGCACGTGACCAGCAACAGGATTTATCTTTGGACGGTAACCACGTCTTCGTGGGGACGGACGGTTGCGGGGTTGAAGTTATTGACATTCAGACCGGCTCGCGCCGGACCTCCTGCCTGCGAGACGTGTGCGATATTTCTCGCATTGCCGACGCGACGGAGGAAGTGGCTTTCCACTGGGTGCCGGTTTCGGCGCAGGATATGCCTCCTGAAACGCGCAGCCTGCACGAGATCAAGGCCATCTGGGAAAATTCCACCAAGCATGTCCAAACCGAGTCGGTTTACAGCGAGCGCGAAGCGCGCGCCGCAATCGAGATGGCGGCGCTGATTGTTGGGGGCAAGGACAAGCTGCGCCAACGGCCGGTCCTTTCGCTGATGCAGTGTTCGGCTTCGCCGCTCGGACACGACGGCGGTAGCCTGGAGGCTGCGCTGGTGGCCGCCGAATATGGCCTCCCGACCGGCTTTATGACCATGGTGGCGAACCTGACTACCGGTCCGGCCACGTTGGCGGGCAGCCTGGCAATCGGGAATGCCGAGGTCATCGCCGGGACGGTGCTCATCCAACTGGCTTATCCGGGTGCGCCGGTCTTTTACGCCGCTGCCCAAACCGCCTCCGATTTGCGGACGGGCGCTTACACCGGCGGGGGGCCGGAAGACTTCCTCTACGGTGCGGCCACCAATGTCCTGGCAGATTTTTATCATATCCCGCTCTCGATGGGCTCTTTTGCCACCGGCGCCAAGGAACCGAATTGGCAGGCGGGCATCGAGAATAGCCTGTCCACCTTCATGGCGAGCATGGTCATGTCGGATATGCTGCTAGGGGTTGGTTTTCTGCATGGCTCACGTATCTGGTCATTTGCCGAGATGATGATGGACTGTGAGATTTTCTCCATCATTCACAAAACCATGCAAGGCATCGTCGTAGACGACGAAACACTGGCGTTGGATACCATCGCAGCGGTCGGCCCTGGCGGGAACTTCCTCTCCCAGAAACACACTCTCAAACATATGCGTGACCTCTTCTTGCCTCAGTTCATGGACCGGCGTCCGTATAATGAGTGGGAAACGAAAAAAGACGACGCGCGTGACTGGGCGCTGGCGAAAGCTCGCAATATTTTGGATAACCACCAGCCTGACCCGTTGGACGAAAAAGTCAGCAGTGAGATGGCGAAGATCATTTCGTCCCTGGAGAAAAAATAACCCGCGATGCAGCCCAAGCTCGAATTGCTCACGCTTGACCTGATTGCCCGCATCCTGGATGAAGCTTTCCAGTTGATGCAAAAACCGGGGGTCAAAGTTCAGTCTGTCGAAGCGCGTGAGTTACTGGTCGCGGCTGGAGCGAGCGCGGAAGGGGATGTCCTCAAAATCCCGGAGAAAGTTGTCCGTAAGGCGCTGGAGACCGTCCCCGAGAAATTTTATCTTTACGATCGGGACGGTAACCCGAAGGTCTGTTACGGGGGAGATGCGGTTCATTTTGACCCCGGTTCGTCTGGTGTTCACGTTCTTGACCCGGAGACATTGGAGCACAAACCGTCTTATACTCCCGACTTGGTGCGCGTAGTCAAAGTGGCGGAAATGCTGCCGCAGTATGCTGCCCAGTCCACGGCGCTTGTTTGCAACGAAGTTTCGAAGGCCATTGGGGATTTGTACCGGCTGTACATCGTTTTGTTATATTCGCGGAAGCCCCTCGTGACAGGTTCGTTTTCTGTCCAAAATCTCCCGGCGATGTTCGACATGCTGGCAATTTTTACCGGTGGCCGCGAGGCGTTGGCCGATAGACCGCAGGCGGTCTTCGACGTGTGCCCCTCGCCGCCGCTCATCTGGAGCGAGTTCGGGGCGGATAATCTGATCGCGCTGGCGCGCGTCCGCCTCCCGGCGCAACTTGTTTCGATGCCGCTGGCCGGGGCGGCTGCGCCGGTGACCCTGCTGGGCTGTGTCGTCCAGCACGCTGCCGAGAGTTTAAGTGGAATCACTATTCACCAATTCGCCAACCCCGGAGCGCCGATTGTCTGGGGCGGGGCGCCGGCCATTTTCGATATGCGGCGTGGCACCACGCCGATGGGCGCGATTGAAACCGCCATGATTGATGCGGCTTATGCCCAGGTTGGCAAATCTTTGAATTTGCCCACGCACGCCTATCTTGGCGCTTCCGATGCCAAAATCGTGGATGCCCAGGCTGGGCTGGAGAGCGGCGTCACGGCCCTGGTTGGCGCGCTGGCAGGGATCAATATGATTTCTGGAGCAGGCATGTTGGATTTCCTGGCCTGTCAAAGCCCGGAGAAATTGGTTGTGGATGCCGAGGGGATCGCCATGGCCCAACGTCTGGTGGCCGGGATCGAGGTCTGCACCGAAACGCTGGCAACCGCCCTCTTTGAAGGAATCAATTTCAAAGGTGATTTTCTCAAACAAAAAACCACACGTGAACTGTTCCAAAAGGAACAATATCTCCCATCATCTGTCATTGATCGGGACTCCATCCGAGGTTGGCAGGCCTCCGGCAGTCCCGACACCTTTGCCCGGGCTAAAATGCGCACCCGCGAACTGTTGGCTGCCTATGAGCAGCCGCGCTATACACCGGAGCAAGATCGCGAATTGCGGACGATGGTCGAAAATTTGGCTCGTAAGGCCGGCATGGATGCCCTGCCGCGATTGGAATAATTATGCGCCATGAGAACAAATTGCAGGTGTTCTAATGGCGCATTTTTTGTTATCATATATACACACACAATTTTCTTTTCCCGAAGGAGGATGATTATGTCAAAGAATTCTGTTTTACGGACCGCCGTGGTCTTGCTGGTGATTGCCAGCCTGATCCTGGCCGGCTGCGGGGCAAAGACGCCCGCGCCGACGAAAGTTGTCACACTCATTTATACCCAGGAGTTTGACAGCCTCAGCCCACTGTACAGCAGCATGTGGTTTGCCTGGACGACCTGGCAGATGTATCTGCACTGGGCCTGGGAGTTTGATGAGAATAATGAGCCTTTCCCCAAGCTGGTAACGGAAATCCCCAGCCCGGAGAATGGGGGTATCAGTGAAGATGGCCGCGTCATTAAGATGAAACTTCGGGACGACATCAAGTGGTCAGATGGAGCGCCTGTCAATGCAGACGACTTCATCTTCACTTGGGAAATGGCGGTCAGCCCAAAGAATGCGGTTGCCTCCACCTACCCATATGACTTGATCGAGTCGATAGAAGCCCCGAATCCGCAAACGGTGGTGATAACCTTTACCGATCCATTTGCGCCGTGGCTGGCGACCCTGTGGCACGGCATTTTGCCGGCTCACATCCTGCGGCCTGTCTATGATGCGGAGGGAACGATTGACAACGCAGACTGGCTCAAGAAACCCACCGTGGGATGCGGTCCCTATGTGTTTGCAAAGTGGGAATCGGGCAGTTACGCGCGCTTCGTGCGTAACGAAAATTACTGGGGCAAGTCCCCCAAAATTGACGAGATCTTCATCCGCTTCGTCCCCGACGATGCGTCGCAGGTGGCTGCCCTGAAGGCTGGCGACGCCGATCTGGGCACCTTTATTGCCTACAGCGATGTCCCTGCCCTGCAGGATGCGGGTCTTAAGATCATGGTCGAACCAAGCGGCTATAGCGAATGGATGTTCTTCTTGGTCAACGAGGAGAAAGGACACCCGGCGCTGTTGGATGTGAACGTCCGTAAGGCGATTGCCCTGGCGATTGACCGGGACGCTATCAACCGTGACCTGTTTTTTGGCCTGACCAGCGTTCCCGCCAGTTTCTGGGATGCTTTGCCATTCTACAATGATCCGCCATTGCAAAATTACCCTTATGATCCGGTCGAAGCCAAGCGTCTGCTCGATGAGGCTGGTTGGGTGGATACCAATGGCGATGGTATACGGGATAAAAACGGGGTGGAGCTTGAACTGACCCATGCCACCACCATCCGCGAGGCTCGCCAGGATGTCCAGGCGGTCATGCAGCAGCAATTGGCCGAGGTTGGGATAAAGCTCAATATTTTGAGCGTAGATGATACGCTCTACTTTGCCAGCTATGCGGATGGCGGCCCGGCCGCGCAGGGCGAGTACGATATCCAGGAATGGTCCGACGGACCGTTATTCCCGGACCCCGATATCTATTACTGGCTGTGCAGTCAGATCCCATCGGACGAAAACCCGAGCGGCGAAAACTGGTTCTACCTGTGCGATGAAGAGCTCGACCGGCTCATCCAGTTGCAATCTACGCAGGTTGATGCTGTTGCCCGTCAGAAGACCATCTCGCAGATCAATCAACTCTTCTACGACAAAGTCTACATCATCGGTCTGTGGCAAGACCCGGATGCCTATGCGGTGGGCTCACGCCTAACGAATGTTAAGTTCTCCGGTGTAACCATGTTCTTCAACATCGGTGAGTGGGATCTGGCCAAGTGAACGTAAGGTAATTCGGAGCAGGCAGGTGGGCCGGGTTTCTCCGGCCCACCTATTAACCGTCCGAGTCTTGCGGCAGAAGGACATCTCATGACTCGCTATATCTTCAAGCGATTGTTGCAAGGTATTCTTTTGCTTTTCATTATCAGTATCATCCTTTTTGTCTTGATGATGAACATGGGCGACCCGGTGGCGACTATGGGCGGGCGGCGGGTCACGCGCGCCTCTGATTATGAACGTCTTAGAAGACAACTCGGCCTGGATAAGCCTCTCTATACCCAGTATTTGTACTGGTTGATCGGTAATGACTGGACGAAGGTAGATTTAGATGGAAACGGCACTGCGGAAACACCCGGAATCCGCCAAGGGGTGCTGCGCGGCGATTTTGGTACTTCGCTGGTCAATCGTGGTAAGTCTGTGACCAGCATCATCGCAGAACGTTTGCCGAACACGCTTTTGTTAATGGCGGCTTCGGAAGTCATCATTATCCTGGGGGCGCTGCTGGTGGGTGTTTATTCAGCTCTTCGCCAGTATTCTGCATTAGATAACGTGATCACCACACTATCATTCGTCGGCTATTCAATGCCGATCTTCTTTATTGCTCTGCTTTCCATGTACATCTTCGCAGTGTTGTTTAAGCGCTGGGGTCTGCCCTACCTGCCGACGGTAGGGATGTTTGATCCGCAGATCGGGAAAACTTACGGACAAGTGCTCTTGCACATGGTACTGCCTGTTTTAAGCATTTCTATCATCAGCCTGGCTGCCTACAGCCGTTATATTCGTAGTACCATGCTGGAGGTCATGAGCCAGGATTATATCCGCACAGCCCGGTCGAAAGGCTTGCCGCGCCGTTCGATCATCTATGTGCATGCCTTGAAAAATGCCTCCCTCCCGATTGTCACCGTCGTTGGTCTGGATTTACCATTCTTGCTTGGAGGGGCGGTCGTGACCGAACGGGTCTTTGCCTGGCCGGGGATGGGACGGTTGTTTTTGGATCACCTTTCTCGTTTAGACACCCCCGTCGTCATGGGAATATTGATGTTGATCGCGGTGGCGGTGGTTGTATTTCAAATCATTACGGATGTCGTCTACGCTTGGCTTGATCCACGCATTCGTTATGAAGCGTAGGAGAGATGATGGAAGGCGCGCTTGAACCTGATCACAGCATCGCTGCACTTGTACCGGACGATCTGGAAACACCGCCGATCAGCCTGGGACAACTGACTTGGCGGCGTTTCCGCCGGCATAAGCTGGCCCTTATAGGTGTAGTTGTTCTGGTTTTATTGTTTGTATATGCTTTTGGAGGCGGACTCATCTTTCCTGAAAGTTATGCAAACTATAATGATACCGGATTGCGCCTCTCTCCGCCCTCGGTGACACATCCCTTTGGAACGGATACGATTGGTCGGGATACTCTGGCTCGCACTCTTTACGGAGGGCAAATTTCCTTGCTGATCGGTCTGTTTGCAGTGACGATCGAGACTCTGGTGGGCATCCTTGTGGGTGCGCTCGCAGGTTATTACGGGGGCGTGATAGACAATATCCTGATGCGTATCACCGAGGCGATGTTGAATATCCCAGAAATATTTTTATTGATCGTTATGGCAAAATTCTTTGGCGGGAAGATCCCTGAGATCTCGCTCATGGGTCGCATTTACAGCGGCAGTGTCATCGTGATCGTTGCTATCATCGGCTTGACCTCGTGGATGTACTTGGCCCGCATCGTCCGGGCGGAATTCCTTTCGTTGAAGGAAAATGAGTTCATCCTGGCGGCGCGCGCCACCGGGACGCCCAACGCGGAGATCATCTTTCGTCATATTCTGCCGAATAGCATTGCCCCAATTGTCGTCTCGGCTACCCTGGGGGTTGCCAACGCCATCCTCGCGGAGGCTTACATCAGTTTCCTGGGGCTGGGGGTTCAGCCTCCCACCGCCACCTGGGGTAACATGCTGGATGGTGCCAACAACTACCTCGAGTCGGCTCCCTGGTTATGGTTCTTCCCGGGTTTGTTGATTCTGTTGACAGTGTTGAGCATCAATTTCGTCGGTGATGGCCTGCGCGATGCCCTCGATCCGCACAGCCGGACGGTTTAACAGAGCAAAAGGTCCATGAGTGCCTTAATGGAAGTGAATGACTTGCGTACGCGTTTCCATACCCCTGAAGGGACGGTGTATGCTGTTAATGGGATTTCTTTCCATGTTGACGAAGGGGAAACGCTGGCCATCGTCGGTGAGAGCGGCTGCGGGAAATCGGTCAGCATGCTCTCGGTCCTGCAATTGATCCCGGTGCCGCCGGGGGAGATTGCCGGGGGCATGGCGATGTACCGCGGTCAGAATCTACTAAAAAAATCCGAGAACGAAATGGAAGCTATTCGCGGCAACGAAATTGCCATGATATTCCAGGACCCAATGACCTCACTAAACCCTGTCCTGACAATCGGCAAGCAGATTACTGAATCTTTGCGTACGCACATGTCTATGGATCAGAAGGGCGCCGAGCACCGTACCGTGGAATTACTGAACATGGTCGGCATCTCGGATGGTTTGCGCCACTTGGGCGATTATCCCCACCAGTTCTCCGGCGGGATGCGCCAACGCGTGATGATTGCCATGGCGTTGGCCTGTAACCCCAGCCTGCTCATCGCCGATGAGCCGACCACTGCGCTGGACGTGACCATCCAGGCTCAGATTGTTGAGCTCGTGACCAAAATAAGCCAGCAGGTTGGCATGGCCGTCATTTGGATCACTCACGATCTGGGCGTGGTGGCCGGGATTGCCGACCGCGTCATCGTGATGTACGCCGGCTTTATCGTCGAGGAAGCCGGCGTCAATACCCTATACGAAAGCCCGCGCCATCCTTACACAATTGCTTTGCTGGGCGCGCTGCCGCGTGTGGACCGTCGCCGCGACCGGCGGCTCAAATCCATTCCCGGCGCTCCGCCCAGCCTGCTGGTGGAGCCGCACGGCTGCCCGTTCGTCCTGCGATGCGAATATGTCCTCGAACGCTGCAAGGCTGAAAACCCATCCCTGACGCCCATCAGCCCGACTCATCGAATCGCCTGTTGGGTAGATATCCGCACCGGAGCGCCGCGATGACCAACACTCAGCCATTGGTCCAGGTTGTCAACCTGACCAAGCACTTTCCCGTGATGAGCGGCATGATCATCCAGCGCAAGATCGGCGCCGTGCGCGCCGTGGATGGGATCACTTTCAACATCGAGCGCGGCGAGACCTTGGGCCTGGTCGGTGAAAGCGGCTGTGGTAAGACTACCACTGGACGCACGCTGCTCGGCCTTTATCCGGCGACGGCTGGTGAGGTCAGGATTGATGGGCACAACATTTGCTCTGCCAGAGGCAAAGAGATGCTTGCCATCCGTCGCAAGACGCAGATGATCTTTCAGGATCCGTATGCCTCACTCAACCCGCGCTGGACGGTCAACTCCATTATTGGCGAGCCATTGCGCGTACATCATTTATTGAAGACCAAAGCGGAGCGCACCGAACGGGTCAAGGAGCTCATGACCCTGGTCGGGCTGAGCGGGCGGCTGGTCAATCGCTTCCCGCACGAGTTTTCCGGTGGACAGCGCCAGCGTATCGGCATCGCCCGCGCCCTGGCCTCTGAACCGAAGTTCATCGTTTGCGATGAGCCGATTTCGGCGCTGGACGTCTCCATCCAGGCCCAGGTGGTCAACCTGCTCGAAGACTTGCAGGACCGTTTCGGCCTGACGTATCTCTTCATCGCCCATGACTTGAGCATGGTGCGCCATATCTGTGACCGGGTGGCCGTCATGTACCTGGGCGTGATGGCCGAACTGGCCGACCGCAACGAACTCTATGAGCATCCACTCCACCCGTACACCAAGGCACTACTCTCGGCCGTCCCGGTGCCGGATCCGAAAAAGGATCGCGCCCGCCGCCGCACCATCCTGGCGGGTGACGTGCCCAGCCCATTCAACCCGCCCTCTGGCTGCCGTTTCCACCCGCGCTGCCCGCTCGCAGATGAGCAGTGCAGTCGTGAGGTCCCACAGTGGCGCGAAGCGGCTCCCGGCCATTGGGTCGCCTGCCATAAAGTCTGACGAAAAGGAGCTCCATGCTTGACCTAGGGGTATTGTTACGCGTTCCTTACGTGGAAACGGAAATGGGCTTTGATATTTCACTTGACGGGGAAAGAGCGGCCTTTTCCTGGAACCCGGACGGGCGCTGGGAGATCTATGAAATCTCTCTTCGGAGCGAATCGGACCCTTCGACTGGGCTTCGACGCCGTTCGTACCGCGAGCACCGGCACGTCGGTGCGAGACGGCAGGCTCAGCCTGACAGCTCAGGGCAACGCCCGAAGCTTGTTTCGCGCGCACCCGGCGGCAAGTTTCACCCGCGCTATTCCCCCGATGGCCATCGCCTGGCCTTCGTCGCGGATTTCGACGGCAGCGAACATTTTCACATCATCTTGCACGATTTGGCCACCGGCGAGCAGACCGACTTGACGCCGAATGTCACCAGTTCGCTCCAGGCTGTTTTTGCTTGGTCGCCAGATGGCAAGCAGATCGCTTACATCTCCGACGTCGCCGGCCAGTTCGACACTTATGTGATGACGATTGGGGAAGGCAACGAGCGGATCGGGGAGGACCGCCTGGTGCTGGACGCAGGGCACCCGGCCTGGAAAGTGCGCTGGTCGCCGGATGGGCTTTGGCTCGTCGTGACTGTCGAGGCGAATGGTGCGGATTATGGCACTTTCATCGTCCGGGCGAATGGTGGCGACGTTCACCGGATCGTAGACGAGAACGGCCCGATTAATGCCAAGGATGCCTGCTGGTCGCCCGATAGCCGGAGACTGGCCTTTTGTTCGGATATCCACGGCAACTACGATATCGGCATCTATGCGATCGAGACGGATAACATCACCTGGGTCACGGAAGGGAACGGACAAAAGCAGTTTCCTGTTTGGTCGCCTGACGGAACGCGGCTGGCTTACGTCTTCAACCTCGGTGCGGTCTCCTGGTTGGCCTTGCAAGAGCTGGGCGGACAGCCGGTCCTTCATCGGGTCGAGCCGGGTGTGCATCACCTGCCGAAATTTACCCCGGATGGAAATCGCCTGATCTTCGGGTTCGACAACCCGCGCCATCCGGCGGATTTGTGGTCGCTCTCGTTGGAGGAGGACCAGTTCACCAGGTTGACTCATTCCCTGCCAGAGGAGCTGGAGGACGCCGCCTTCCTCATGCCAGAAGAGATAGTTTACCCTGGCGAGGATGGGACGCCCGTACCGGCACTGCTTTTCAGGCCAAAGGTCAAAAAACCGGGCCCGGCGGTGCTGCTCAACCACGGCGGCCCGGACTGGTTTTTCGAGATGACCTGGTACCCACTCATGGTTCACATGGTCAGTCGCGGCTGGGTGGTTCTGGTGCCGAACTATCGCGGCTCCACCGGGTACGGGCGCGACTGGCAACTGGCCAGCCGTTTCGACTTCGGCGGTGTGGACACAGACGACGTCGCCGCCGGCGCGCGCTATCTCGTCCGGGAGGGCCTGGCTGATCCGCAACGCATCGGCATCACCGGTCGCAGCCACGGTGGCTACCTGACCGCCTCCTGCCTGACGCGCTACCCTGACCTGTGGGCAGCCGGTTCGGCGGTGGTGCCATTTCTCAATTGGTTCACCAATCACAATGAAATCCGCCCTGACCTCCAGCACTGGGATCTTGAGAATTTTGGGGATCCTGTGAAAGATTACAATTTATGGCGCGAGCGTTCCCCGAGTTTCTTCCTGGACCGTATCCGCGTCCCGCTGCAATTGATTTGCGGCAGGCACGATGCCCGCTGCCCGATCAGCGATTCCATCCAGGCCTATAACGATTTGAAACGCATGGGAAAGGGAGTTGACCTGGTTCTCTATGAGGACGAGGGCCATACTTTCCTGAAAATGGAAAATGTCCTGGATTCTGAACAGCGCCGCGTGGCGTTCCTGGCGAAATATCTCGAGGCTTGAACAGCGTGGAGAGCAATCATGATCCATTTCTCTATTTTAGACGAAACCGAAGTCGAATCTATCCACCAAGCCAGTCTGCGCATCCTGGGCGAGACCGGTGTAGTGTTGACGGAGGCCAGGAGCCGCGCAATTCTGACCGGTGCGGGGGCACAAGTGCAGGATAAACGCGTACTGTTCCCAGCTGAACTGGTCGAGCAATGTATTGCCCAGGCCGGGAAACGGACGACCGTCCGCGGGCGAGGCGGAGTGGCAAAAACGCTCGGCGACGGTAATTTATATTTCCATAACCTGGGCGGGGCGCCGAACGTCTACGATGCGGCTGCCGGGACCCGCCGCCTGGCGACCGTTCAAGACGTGCGCGATGCCACCCGTCTGCTGGACGCGCTGGAGAACTGCCATACCATCACGCCTTTCTTTACCCCCACAGATGTCCCTGGCGGGGTGATGTCGCTGGCGATGTATCGTCATGCTTTGCCGTATACCCTCAAGCCTTTGCAGGGCCCCGGTGTGCAATACCCTGCCGAAGCGCGCTTCGCCGTCAAGATGGCGGAGGTGATTGGGAAACCGGCTGAAATGCTGACGCTTTCCCTTTCACCGGTCAGCCCACTCACCATACCCGACCATGAGGCGTTGGCTATCATTGAGATTGCAAAATTGGGCATCGCCTTTGGACCGCTGCCGTGTCCCACCGCCGGGACGACCGCTCCGTTTTCCATCGCCGGGGCGATTGTCCAGCAGAACGCCGAGGTGCTGGCGGCGCTGGTGCTGGCGCAACTCGTCCACCCGGGGCTGCCGATGATCTACTGCGGGCGGCTGGCGATGATGGAACCGCGCACAGGGTTGTCGGTCTGGGGCGGGGTGGAGACGGGGATCGCTTCGGCCGGGACGGTGCAGATCGGTCACCGCTACGGTCTGCCGGTCAACGTTTATGGTTTTTCGACCAATGCGCATAGTCTCGATGCCCAGGATGGCTTCGAGCGCGCCCTGAACGCCATTTTGCCCGCCCTGGCCGGCGCGGACGAACTCTCCGGCATCGGCGAGATGGAGGCTGGAGTGATGGGGTCGTATGCCCAGATGGTGGCCGACAATGAGTTTGCCGGTAGCGTGCTCAGGGTCCGAAATGGGTTTGGCGCGGACGAAGACGCGCTGGCGGTGGAGGTCGTCGCCGCGGCCATGGCGTCCACGCGCAATTTTTTGGGTCAAAAACACACGCTGAAATATCTCAAGTCCGGCGAAGTGTATATGACCAAACTGGCCGAGCGTTCGTCCTGGGAAACTTGGGAGACGGGCGGGCGGCAGGGATTGGTCGAACGGGCGCAGACCGAGGCTGAGCGAATTTTGCGCGCGCACCAGGTCCCGCCGTTGGAGGCGGCGCAGGAGAAGGAACTGGATGTACTGATGGCCGCCGCGGAACGCGAATTGGTAAAATGATGATATGGTAGGGGCGACCTTTATGGTCGCCCGTATAAGGAGAATGATGCTCGATAAGGCTCATGCTATTCAAGAACAGCTCATCGCCTGGCGGCGTGACTTTCACATGCACCCGGAACTTGGTTTTCATGAGAGGCGTACTGCTGCGCGTGTGGCGGAGATCACCGAGGGGTTGGGCTGCCGCGTCCGGCGCGGGGTGGGGCGGACGGGCGTGGTCGCTGAACTTGGCGAGGGGAAACCCGTCCTCGCCATCCGCGCCGACATGGACGCCCTGCCGCTCCAGGAGGCCAACCAGGTCCCGTACGCTTCGCAGAATCCCGACGTGATGCACGCTTGTGGACACGATGGCCATACGGCCATGCTGCTGGGAGTCGCCGCGTTGTTGGCAAAAGAGAAATTCACCGGTACCGTGCGTTTCCTTTTCCAACCTGCCGAGGAAGTGGCGGATGAGGCAGGCTTGAGCGGCGCGGAGCGTATGATCGCCGAGGGTGTCATGGACGGCGTGGACCTGGTCATCGCCCTGCACGTAGACCCGGCTACGCCGGTCGGCGACATCTGCGTTGATTCCGGGCCGGCCTCTGGCGGCGTAGACTCGTGGTTCGGGGCAGTCATCGGCCAAGGTGGGCACGCAGCCAAGCCGCACGAGACAGTTGATCCGTTTTACATCACGGCGCATGTGATCATGGCCTTGAATGCCATCATCTCGCGGCGGGTGTGTGCTTTCGATCCGGCAGTGGTCAGCATCGGCTCCGTCCATGGCGGGCATATCGAGAACGTCATCCCCGAGCGGGTGGAGATCACCGGTACGCTGCGCTATACCGAGTCGCACGTGCAGGAGCAGATCCAGGCCGAGATTAAGCGGGCCTTCGAGTTGGCCCGTCCACTGGGCGGGGATTACGAGTTGCGTTTCGAGATCGGCACGCCCCCGATGCAAAATCACCCGGATGCGGTAAAATTGATTCGGCAGGCGGCAGGGCACTTGCTGGGAGCAGAACATGTCCTGTTGCCCGTGAAAGACCTCGGCGCGGAAGATTTTGGTTGTTTTTCAGAAATTGCTCCCGGAGCGATGTTCATGCTGGGAGCCCGCATCGGAGGTGACGAGCGTTTCGGTCACAACCCGCGCTTTGACATTGATGAACGAGCCTTGCCGATTGGTACGGCTATTCTTGTCGAAACAGCCTTGCGGTTTTTGGGAAGTTTTGGAACCACAGACGAACACGGATAAACGCTGATTTTTATCGTTAAATCCGTGTGAATCTGTGTTCATCCACTGACAATATCCCCGGAGGAGATATGCACACCATTCTGAAATCTGCCACAAAAGAAGTCATCATCGGCATTGACCGCCCGTTCGTGATGATCGGCGAGAAAATTAACCCGACCGGCCGCAAGAAATTGGCGGCCGCGTTGGCCGAAGGCAACCTGGACTATGTCCGCCAACTGGCCGAAAGCCAGGTGGCCTGGGGCGCGGACGTGCTGGACATCAACGTCGGCGTGCCGGGGATCGACGAGATTGCCGTCGTCAAGCTGGTCGTTGAACTGGTCGCCTCGGTAGTGGACGTACCGCTCTGCCTTGATTCTGCCAACCCGGATGTGCTGGCTGCCGGTCTCGCCGCCGCTCCGGGCAAGCCGCTGGTCAACTCGGTCAGCAGCGAGGAGAAGAAGCTGGCGACGGTCCTGCCGCTGGTCAAGGAGCGCGGCGCGGCCGTCATCGGCCTGACGATGGATGACAACGGCATCCCCAAGACGCCCGAGGAACGCCTGGCCGTGGCCGAGAAGATCCTGGAACGGGCTGCCAGGCTGGGCATCCCGGCAGAAGACGTCATCATTGACCCGCTGGTGCTGACCGTCGGCTCCGACAGTAAAGCCGCCCTCGTCACGCTCCAGACCGTCGAGCTGCTGCGCAAGGAATTCGGCGTCAACATCAACCTGGGCGCCAGTAACGTCTCCTTCGGCCTGCCGGATCGTCCGACCATCAACCAGGCCTTCCTGACGCTCGGCATCCAGATGGGCGCCACCTGCGCCATCACCGACCCGGTCAAACTCGGACAGACCGTCAAGGCTGCGGATTTGCTGCTTGGCCGGGACGACAATTCCATGCGCTATCTGAAATATTTCCGGGCGGCTGAGGCTTTGCGGGCGAAGGAAGCCGAGCAGGCAGGGTAGAGTATGGAATCAAACTGGAAATCCAGAAAAGTAGTGGTTGTCGGCGCCGGCGCAGTCGGCTCGACGTTCGCCTACGCCCTGGCCCAAAAGGGTCTGGCCGATGAGATTGATTTGATGGATGCCAACCGCGACCTTGCCGAAGGCCAGGTGCTCGACCTGGCGCATGGCCTGCCCTTTTATCCTCCGGTACAGATCCGGGTGGGACAAAAACAGGATTACGCCGATGCCCAGGTCATCGTCATCACGGCCGGCGCCAGGCAGGCACCCGGTGAAACGCGTCTAGCCCTGTTGCAGAAAAATGCGACCATCATTACGTCAATCGTGGATGAGATCGTCAGCCAGGGATCGCAGGCGGTGATCGTGGTGGCCAGCAACCCGGTTGACCTCCTGACCTACGTCGCCCTGAAACGTTCGGGCTGCCCGAAAGGCCGCCTCATCGGATCGGGTACGGTTTTGGATAGTTCGCGTTTCCGCTACCTGCTCAGCCAGCATTGCGGCGTGGACGTGGGCAACGTGCATGCCTACTTCCTGGGTGAGCACGGCGACAGCGAATTCCCGGCCTGGTCCATGACGCACATTGCGGGTGTCTCCATTGACGATTACTGCCCCATATGCAACAAATGCAATAACTGGCAGCGTGAACGCGAAAGGATCGTGAAGACAGTCAAGGAATCGGCTTATCACATCATCAATTACAAAGGCGCCACGTACTTCGCGATTGGCATGGCTCTGGTCCGTATTGTCGGGACGATCTTGCAGGACCAGCGTAGCGTATTGCCGGTCTCGACTCTCCTGGAAGGCGAATACGGCCTCCAGGATGTGTGCCTGGGCGTGCCGTGTGTGGTTGGGCAAGGGGGTGTAAGACAAATTGTTGAAGCGCCATTGTCCCCGGAAGAGAAGGCCGCGTTGCTAAAATCGGCTTCAATTTTGCAAGGGGCGTTGAAGGAGTTAACCGGCTGGTCGTTGTGAGACTTCCGAGTTCTCAGAGAACTCGGAAGTCTGCGGGGGTGGGGGCGGTGATATTGGTGGGTCCGCCGTGGGTGGCGAAGCACATCGTACCCGTAAGGGTATTGCCAGGAAAAGAAAAAACAGCCGCGAAAGGGGACACTCTCACAGCTGTTTTCTGCTGATCGTCAGTTTTCAATCACTTTTCTCGTTTCCCCTTGACACTGAGGTTAATCGGTGGGCGGCAATGTTTTATCAGAAAATCAACGGTTTTCCATAAACATATCGATAATACGGCACGACACCATCTAAGTGAAAACGAATTATATTGACGCAGTAGAGATTTTCTTCCTCTAATAAACGGCAGAAATTACCTCCACTAGCTTCCTCAACGGCAATAAACCATCCTCCGGGTATTATTGTGCCCACCATATTTTTAATGGCTAATTTGGCTCTGTCTGTGCCAGACGAACCATCATCATAGTTATCATGAACAATATTTACCAATAATCTTCGGCAGTAGGCAAGGCTGACGCCTGAAGGTAAATTTTTTCCTGATACAACATCGCCAACTATAAACTCTGGAGGTTTTATTATCCCAAGTTTAAGATTAGATTGTTGTATTATCACACTGTCCGACAATTTTTCTTCTGTTGAATGTTCTACATGCCACTTTACAGCTTTGAACCAAAGTGCAGCTCGATATATAGCATTAGGATCAATGTCAATTCCAATGGCTTCAGGCGCATCAAGTATTGACGTTAGGCAATAAGTAGTATAACCAGAACCACAGCCAAAATCAACTATTTTCCCAACCGGCAAAGGAAATTTAATTGCTTTTAAATCTTCTGATAGCAACTTTTTTTGATCATCTATTGTATGGAAAAAATCTTTGATCTCATTATTGAAAGCTTTGATGTTTTCTTCAGTTGGATTGGTCATAAGATGAATGTTATGTTTTATTACTTGGGCTTCAAATTTTTTTGTCGCCCAACGGCTGGCGTTACCGGCAAGGGCGGGACTTGGCAGGAAAAACCACCAGACGCCGAATCCGCCGTTGGGGCTGAATCCCCAAAAGTGTGGGCAACGCCCGCACTTGTCCGGTGCACGCGATGTTAGGCGCTTTCACCGCAGACAAGATTCACCGCTTTGCAGTTTTACGTGAAAATAACAAAATCACTCCAATTTGAATAACTGGAAAACCAATATAGTTTATCCAAAGATTGTAAATTGTGGGGATAACAATCCCAATTAAACCCATAAGTATTCCAAACACAAGACCGCCGAGAAAAGTGGAACGCCACTTCTCGCCACCTTTTTTTCTATCAACCAAACCAGCGATTGCTACCATGAAGCCAAGTAGCCCACCGCTAATAAACTTTCCAAATTCTGCTGGTATTTGCGGAGCAGTTGGACCTAAACCAGACAATATCCCAGAGAATGATAAAGGTTTTATTTGATACGATTCAAGTTCTGATGTTACATCCTGATAAATTGAATTTAATTCTGGCTTTGTGGAAATTTCATCTTGAGCAAGTTCATTCAGACTTTTGAGAATTGCAACTTTTTTCTCCATCCTTGAAAAATAAGCGTAGCCCGTTAAATTTTCAAAGACAGTGAAACCAGTAACAACGGCGAAGACTACAAAGACCCAAAATAACAACCGTCGGAAGTTAAATTCCAAAAAGAGCGATTCTAAACTTGCAATTATTGAACTTGGAAACTCTTTCATCATCTTTAGCCGCACCTTATGGTTGAAATTTTTGACCGAAGTAAGCGCCTAATGGTTTGCGTTAGTGGCGTGTGGGCGGGCGTGGACTCTGTTTGGGAGCAGGAAAAACTCGAAGCCAGAAAAATGCTTGAAAATGCGGCAGAATCCCACACGTCCACTGCACGCTTTGTTAGGCTTCGCTATTGTTTCGAGTACTTCACTTTACTAATGAGGCACCAATAACTCGCCCAGAGTGACCAATAACGCAAGGGCCCCGAGTAAGATGGTCAGCCATACTAGCCATGAACGTTCATTCTTTCGAATCACTGCGATCAGACCAACTACTCCAGCCGCAAACCCGCATACCAATATGAAAATAAAATAAAACGGCAACCAAGTTTGCCTCCACCATGCGTTTGGAGCATTTTCAGACGCGGGGACGATAATCGCGGCATTGATGATTAACATTATTACAAACGCTAATGCCATGCCAGCAGCCCACCAACCCAATCTCGTGCTGGGGCGCTGCCATAAAGAAGAACTCGAATGAGCTGTCATTTATGCCTCCAATCTGAAACGAAAGAGCCTCTGTTACATCCTTGAATTCATCATAGCACGCAATTCACCTGAACTCAACACAAACATCATGGAAATTTATACAGGCAACGATCCGCAGATTCTCATCATCACTCGAGTCCGTGAACTACTATGCCATCACCTTCGAGTGAAAGTGGGTAAGGGAGAGGGGTTTCCTCTCCCTCCCCGTTGTCGCAATAGGGTCAATTCCCTATATTATACCGGCGTGCGGCTTTCCCGCACCGGGCGACCCCTGCTGCCTTGCCCACATAAGGGAAC